>Ga0247764_1000010_pt1 | contig 250690 bp, 147 predicted proteins | sample UWRJL051202B4_FD_179932 | JGI IMG/M metagenome (GOLD analysis project Ga0247764, IMG submission 179932) | Plant litter microbial communities from Arlington Agricultural Research Station in Wisconsin, United States - UWRJ-L051-202B-4 | ecosystem: Environmental > Terrestrial > Plant litter >... | reverse complement strand
CGTAGCGCCCACCGCGAAAGTGCAGATCGTGGACGACGTTACCCGCCTGATAGATGCCGGCGAATCCTGACCCCAGGTTGAAATCCATGTGGCTGAGAAAGCCGTGCTGAGCGACGCGAAAGCGAACGGCCGTCGCTGCGGGATTGCCGGTGCCGATCTCCACATCGACATTGCTCATCGCCGAGTAGAACGTGCTCGGGTTGGCGTCCCAGATCTTCGGGTCGAACGGCACGACGGTGGAAGGCGGAAAGGGCACGCGTGGCAATTCGATGCGGCCGAGGTCGCCGCGTGCATTGTCGCCGCGCCGCGCGCCGGTGAAGACCACCATGCTGCCGAGGCCTTTCTGAAAGCCGGGAGTGCGATTGCCGAGAAAGAGCACAGGGCGTGTCGGGCCGACGCCGAAGACGCGGACGCTGGGCCACACCAGCAACGTGCGACTGATGCGGTAACGGCCGGAGGGGAGGAAGACGAGTCCGCCGCCTGGCTTTTCCGCGGCCTGGTCGAGTGCCTGCTGAATCGCATCCGTGTCGTCCGCGCGGCCGTCGCGCTGACCTTTGACGGTGATCGCGCGCGGATCGACGGGTGCGGATTCGAATGCGGACGTCGAGGCGAGTGCGGGCCCGACTGGTGTGAAAGTACATATCAGCGACACAGACCAGACCCCCGTGAAGCGGCGGACCCCCTGGGACGCACGGACTAGCGTGAATGTGCCGACCAGCGACGTGCCTACCGCAGGCGGCGACGAGGGCAGTAGCCAATGAAATAGCGAGCGCAACGGCGCGTGAAACGGCCTATGCAAGGGCCCACGCAAGAGCGAGTGCATCAACGAGCGCAGCCACGTCATCATGATCCTCTCAAAAGTTGTATCGCAGCCCCGCACGATAGGTCCGCCCGATCGTGTCATAGAGGGCAGGATTGATATCGAGACCGGTATTGGTCTGGGGCGAGTCGGCCGGATCTCGGTCGAGCAGGTTGTCGATCTTCACGAAGGCGTCCAGCTTGTCGCTCACGGAGTAGTGGCCACCGAGGTCGAAGTAGAGCGCGCCGGCCATCTCGTTGTGGTCGATCGTCGGGTTGTTGACGGTCGACACCGGGCAATTGCTCTGGCACACGATGTATTGATGGCCGAAGACGCCATGGCTGAACCACCGTTCGGTGAGGGCGATGCCGAAGCTCGGCGCGTCCCAACTCTGCGTGGCGTAGAACTTCCAGCGCGGCGTGTTGCTGCTGGTGCCGATGTTCACGCCGGCCTGTTGTGTCGGAATCGTCCCGGGAATGCCCGAATCGCTGATGTAGTTGATGACATGCGTCGCGAGTGCTCGAATCGTAAAGGCGTGGATCCGATAGCTCGTCTCGATATCGAGGCCATTGGTATAGATGGAGGCCAGGTTGAACGCCTGAACGTTCACAAAGGGCGTGCCGCTCGGCGGCGCGAGGTTGAAGGCGCCGCAATACTGTTGCAGGCCGGCGAAGCAGAAATCCACTTCCTGCCGTGCGGTGAGGTTCGAGATGACGTCGCGGATCCTGATGCGGTAGTAGTCGATCGATGCATTGAACCCCGGCAGAAAACCCGGCTCCGTCAACACCACGCCGGCCTCGAGGTTGCGTGCCTTTTCCGGCGTCAGTGCCGTATTGCCAATGACGTTCTGGATGATCGTGAGCGACGTGTTGTTGAACGGATTGGTGAAGCTCGGCACGGTCGTGGAGACCGGCGCAGCAAACAACTCAGACAGGTTCGGTGCACGCACGTCGCGTGATAGCACCGCGCGCACGCGCACGGGCGTGTAAGGCGTCTGCCACGTTCCGCCGACTTTCCATGTATTCACGACACCGGACGTCGAGTAATCCGTCCAGCGAAAAGCGAGGTTCAGGTTGGCCTTGCCGAAGGCTGCGGAGTCGAGGAATGGCAGGTTCGTTTCCGCGAATGCCTCGGTGACGTGGTACGCACCGGCACCATTGTGATAGTTGCCTGCGTACCAGGCACTTCCCGCTGTGGGCACGACAGGGTCAGCAGGATATTCCGTGGAATAGGGGCTGTCCGGGAATACACCATTACCGTACGGATCGGCGGTGACCCGATAGCTCTCCTTGCGATATTCCGCGCCGACCGCGAGGGATACAGGCCCGGCCCACAGCGAGAACGGGTCGCCGTTGACCGCCACGCTCGCCGCGTCTTCCGTTTGGCGCGTGTGCTGGAACGGCCCGTTCGCCGGCACGATGTACGCAAGTGCTGCGGCGCTTGGCGCATTGTTGCCGAACACGTTGATCGGCACGCAACCGTTCGCTCGCGCGACGGCGTCCGCGCAGACGATCTGGCCGTTGAGCGAAATGGCTTGAATCGCCTGGCTGTAATGCGGGTTCAGCGGCATGCGGCTCACGTGGATGTCCGTGGTGTTGTCGCCGCGCTGGTAGTAGGAATCGTAGTGCCACTTCGTGCTCAGCAGGTCCAGCTCGCCTTCGGCGCCGACGACATAGCGATGCTGCTGGCGTTCGGGTTCGACGAACGGGTTCTGCAGAAAGGCGTTGACCAGGCCGAACTGGAACGTGGTGATGCCGGCATCCGCGCAGGCCTGCTTCGTCGCCGCGGGCACGAACGGATTGGAGCACGACAACGTGAGCCCCGAGCGTGAGGAGCCTGGATTCGGCTGGTTGCTCGATTCAGTCCGCGCCCAATTCACGGTGGCGTAGATCTCGTTATCGTCGTTGATGCTGTAGCCGATGCGGCTGAAGCCCACGAGTCGCTCGGCGGCAGACAATAGCGACGCGCCGATGCCGACGGCCGCAGAGTTATCTCCGCCGACGCAGAACCCGACATAGCAGCCGTTCACCGTGCCCGCGGCGTTCTTCGCGGGCGTGCCGTTGGAGCCATACTCAAAGGGATATGGATTGCCTGCGGCATCGAATGCCGTCCCTTGCAGCGGTCCATTAGTGATCAAGCCGTATTTGGCGTACTGGTACGACTGCGCATGCAGGGCGTACACGAACTGCGGCAAGCCGTTGTTGGTGATGCCAGTGTTCACCAGCGTCGCGGCGTGGAACCAGTCGCGCCCGTTCGCTGCGTTCTCGCCGAATTGGCCCGCAGGAACGCCGTTGTCGTGCGCGTACTCGGCAGAGCCTTCGACATGCAGTCGTCCGTCGAGGAATGCACGGCCCGCAGCTGCTCCGAGCAGATACTGCTCGTTGTCGCCATAGGTGGTGACGCCGCCCTGAGCCTGCGCCTTGAAGCCTTCGAATCGCTTGTTGGTGATGAAATTGACGACACCGCCCACCGCATCGGAACCGTATGAAGCGGACGCGCCGCCGGTCACGACATCGACGCGTTCCACCAACAGCTGCGGAAATTGGCTGATATCGGGAACGCCTGTCACGTTCGCGGCAACGACGCGTTGTCCATCGAGCAGCGTGAGCGTGCGGATGGTACCGAGGCCGTGCAGCGAGAATGAGCTCAATCCCTGCGTGCCGCTCGATGTACTGAACGTGCCTGTGTTGGTTCCCGTCGAGCCTTGGAGTGACGGCAGGCGAGTGATCGCCGTGAAGATGTTCGGTTGAGCGACTTTCTGGAGATCGTCCGCGCTCAGTACTTGGGTGGGCGTGGGCGCCGAGAAGCCGCCCGAGGTGATGCGTGTGCCGGTGACAACCACGGTTGCTGCTTCTGAAGGCTCGGCGCTGGTTTGGCTATAGCTCGGAAAGGCTGTCACTAACAGCAGGCAACCGGCAAGCAGCCGAAAACTGACTCGGTCCATCGACGCCCCCTCGATCCATCGTTAAGGAAGTCGTATAGCTGGCTTTGCAGGTTGGGGCAACCGGTAGCGGTACCATTTTCGCTAAGTTCTTGTCTGGACTACACCTCGATGCGCGCGCGCCGTGGCGTAACAACGAACGAGACAGAGAAATCCCGCACTCGGCACAGAGACTTCCCGATCTCCGTTACGGCACCGTCCGGGCAGTTGTACCCTCCCGGCAAATGGGTGACGACTCGCTCGACAACTGGTTCATCCGCGAAGTCCTGGTACATGAAGAGGCGCTGGTAGCCTATCTGCTGCGCCGGTGGCCGAATCGACCGGATGTGAGCGACATCCGTCAGGATACTTACGTTCGCGTCTATGAAGCCGCTGCAAAGTCACGCCCTCCGATGCCGAGGGCGTTTCTTTTTGCGACAGCCGCAAACCTGCTGGTGGACCGCCTTCGTCGGCGGCGCGTGGTCGCGATCGACGCGGTAGGGGACGGCGAAGCACTGGATTTCCTGGTTGAGGAAATTTCACCTGAGCGGCGGATCTCGGCGCACGAAGAGCTGCGACGGCTGGTGCATGCCATCGATTTGCTGCCGCCCAAGTGCCGCGAGGTGGTGTGGATGCGGCGTGTGGACGAGCTGCCTCAGAAAGAAGTCGCCCGCAGGCTGGGAATCACCGAGAAAAGCGTTGAAAAACACGTGATGAAAGGCATGAAGCTGCTGGCTGCCGCGTATCTCGGCGGGCCCACACAGAAAGCCGAAGTGTCGCGCGTATCGAACGGCCCGGAGCAGGAACATGGAAAGTCATAGCCAGATCGAAGATGAAGCGGCCGAGTGGCTTGCCCGGCGCGACAGTGAAAACTGGTCGGAGCACGACGAGGCCCGTCTGCAGCGTTGGATCGAGGCGTCCACCGCGCGTCGCATCGCGTACCTGCGGCTCAAGTCGACCTGGGACGCGGCCGCGCGATTGCGAACGCTGCGAGCCGGCCCGATGCCCGGCGCATCCGCGGAGATGAATGTTCCTTCGCCCGATGACTTGAGGCGTGCGCCGTTCTTCGAGCAGTCACCAATCTTACGCAGGCCGGCGCCTGTCGGTTCGGCGCTCGAGGTCGGATCGGACGATACAACTTCGGCAGACAACCCCGGGGCCGCGGTCTCGATCCCGCCTCGTCGTCGCACTTTCCCGCGTGGCCCTGCCGCGGTGTCGGTCATCGTACTGACAATCGTCCTGGCGGTAGCAGCGGCACTCGGTGCATACCAGTTGGGCATCGGTCGGGGTGATCGATATTCGACCGCAGTAGGCGGGTTTGCGTCGGTCCCCATGGCGGATGGATCGAAAGTCACCTTGAACACCGACAGCGAAATTCGTGTGGCGATCACCAGCAAGGAGCGGCGCATCGATCTCGATCAAGGCGAAGCGTTCTTCGAAGTCGCGCATGACGAAACTCGCCCGTTCATCGTGCGTGCCGGCAGCAAGCGCGTCGTTGCCATCGGTACGCAGTTTTCGGTCCAGCATCTCGGTGAAGTGGTGCGCGTGCTCGTCACGGAAGGAAGGGTTCGCGTCGAGAACAGCGATAGCGCAGGAAGTGCGGATGGGGATCTCGACGCCGGAGCAGTGCTCCTGTCCGCCGGCGACATGGCGCGGGCGCGGCAATCGGCCATGGTGGTGCAGAAATCGCTGCCGCCGCAGGTCGAAGACTCGCTGAGCTGGCGCGAAGGTTATTTGCGGTTCCACGAGACACCGCTCGCCGACGCAGTGGCGGAAATGAATCGCTACAACCGGCCCAAGATTCTCATCGATGACCCCAGGCTTGCCGCGCTCCGGATCAGCGGCACGTTCCGGCCGACACAATACGAAGCGTTCGTGCGGGTGCTGCAGGATGGCTTCTCCATTCATGCGCGAACCGCAGGCGAGCGAATCGTGTTGACGCAGGAACCCTGATCCCGGCGCCGCCGTCGACGCGGCCGCTACACGTTTCGCATCGACCGTCATACAACATTCACAACTCGCATCGATTCGGAGTGCGGGATTCTTCGGTGCCGTTCGTAGTATCTCCCCGAAGGCCGCCATACCAGAGCCGGATCCGGGGAGATGACATGTTGAAGAGGACGACCGTGCGCACCACGATCGCAGCGATGCTCGCGGCACTTTCGTTATCCGGGCACGCGATCGCCGAGTCGCCGCGACCGATCAACGTTCCCGCCGGCGACCTCGTCGCCGCGCTCGAAACGCTGTCCCGGCAAGCCGAAATCGATCTCGTCTTTCAGCCCGATCAGCTGCGATCATTTCACACGGACGGCGTGAGCGGCACGTACTCGGCCGAGGACGCCATTCGCATTCTCCTCAAGGACACGCCTTTTCAGCTGCGCACCGACACATCGTCCGGTGCCATGGTGATTGCACCCGCACCCCGTGCGCCTAAACCTACTGCGATGTCGTCACCTCTCGAAGAGGTCCTCGTCACCGGCTCACGCTTGCCACAGCAGGGGCGGGGAGATCACATCACGCCGGTCACGGTCTTCGACCGGCAGCGGATCGACGAGCTGGGCGTCACCAATGTGGCCGATGTGCTCAGCTATGTCTCGCAACAGCCTTTTTCGTACTCGGAAGCCAGCTCGCTGGGCGGGTCGCGCGAGGTCAGGCTGAGAGGTCTCGGATCGGGGACAACTTTGGTGCTCATCGATGGCCAGCGGACCGTGACCGCGGCGTTACAGGCTTCGCGAAGTTATTTCGATCTCAACTCCATTCCACTCGCCGCGGTCGAGCGGGTGGAAATCCTGTCGGCTTCGGCTTCTGCCGTCTACGGTGCCGATGCGGTGGGCGGCGTGATGAACGTCATCCTGCGCAAGGGGGCGACGGCTCCCACCGTCAACGTTTACTACGGATCGCCGGACGGCGGCGGCGCCGAAACCCGTGCTTCGCTCGCCGCGGGATTCCAGCCTGGGTCCGCACGAGTAATGGCGACCGTCGACTATTACCACCGAGACTATTTGCTCGGCAGCGAGCGCGGGTATTACGCGGACAAGGACTTCCGCCGCTTCGGCGGCATGGATTTTCGCAGTACGTCGACGTCGCCCGGTAACGTCACTTCCAACACGGCCGCGAATCTTCCCGGCTTGTCGTCGCGGACGGCCGCCGTTCCCGTCACCTCCGCCTCGCAAACCCTGACCGGTGCGGATTTCCAAGCCACGGCCGGCCAGACGAGTCTCGACAGCATCAACCGGTTCGAGTCCATCCTGCCGACGTCGGAGCGCCTGTCCGGCGTGCTGAGTGCGGAGCTCGACCTTTCTGATCGTGCCACGCTGTTCGGCGATCTCGTTTATTCCACGCGCGACGAAACCCGGCGCCGCGTTCCCACGACGATTGCGAATGCGTTGGTTCCAGCGGCGAATCCTTACAATCCGTTCGGCGTACCGGTGCGCGTGAGTTATCTGTTCACCGAGCTGCCGATCCGCGAAGACAAGACGCAGAACGATGATCTGCGTGTCACCGCCGGAGTGCGTGGCCGGCTTGGCAGCACGTGGTCCTATGAGCTGACGGCACTCGGCATCCGCGGAGACGCCGATCTGAATTCCATCGATGTCGCCAATAACGCCGCGATCAACGCAGCCATCGCGTCGTCCAACCCGGCTACCGCACTGAATGTCTTCAGCACCGGGCGAAGCGGCTCGCCAGCGCTGCTCCAGACCTTGCTCACCACCGACATCGGCAAGTTCGGCGCGGACGCTGCCCAAATCGGGGGTTTCCTGAGCGGACCCCTCTTCGACATTCCCGGCGGTTCGATCGCAAGCGTCGTGGGCGTGGAAGCGCGGCGCGAGACGATCGACTTCAACTCCGCAGGCATCGTCTTCGAGGCAGATCGCCGGACTGGCTCGGCCTTCGCCGAGCTGCGCGTTCCCATCGTCGGTGCCAATAACGCGAAGCCTTTCCTGCGTGCGCTCGACGCGACGTTCGCAGGCCGCCTGGATCACTATGATGATTTCGGCAATACCTTCAACCCGCAGTACGGTTTGCGCTGGCGGCTGGCCGATCCGATTACGATACGCAGCTCGTACAGCACGAGCTTCCGGGCCGCCGGACTGTTCGAGGTCTATCAACCTCAGACGATCGTCTCGGACACCATCGCGGATCCTCGCCGCGGCGGGGCGCTCACGCCGATTTCACTGATTCGCGCGGGCAATCCGCACCTCGAGCCCGAGACTTCGCGATCGTTCGATGCGGGCGTCGTCCTCACGCCGATCCCACAGAGCGATTTGAGCTTCTCGGCAACGTACTGGACCCTGAAGCAGGATGCGCGCGTGGTACGAACCGGCTCCACCGCGATCCTTGCGGCCGAGGCGTTTTTTCCGGAACGAATCGTCCGGGCAGCGCCGGATGCCACCGACGTGCTGCTGGGTCGGCCCGGCGCGCTGCAGTCGATCGATGCCACCAACATCAACGCGGGCCGTCTGGAAACGGATGGCGTGGATGCAGAGGTTAGCGGCTCGCTCGCTTCGGATGCCGGCCGCTTCCACCTGTCGATGGCGATGACCTGGGTGAACCGATACAAAGTACAGGATTTTCCGACCACACCTCTGGATGATCTGGTGGGTGTCGTCCGGCAAGGCGGTGCCTCTGCAGTCGGCACGGTGCCGCGAGTGACAGCAACCAGCACGGTGGCGTGGGCCCGCGACGGCTATCAGGTCGCGTTCAGCGGACGATATCTTTCCGCGACCGACGATACGGATCTCGTTGGGGCGCGCACCGGTCGAGAAGTGGATTCGATGTTTCTTGCGGATCTGTCGGGTGCCGTCGATCTCGGTCAGGCGCTGGGCTCCGACGGCAGGCTCGCGTCCGGACTGGAGTTTCGTGCAGGCGCGCGCAACCTGTTCGACAAGCAGCCTCCGTTCTCCACCTCGAACACTCTCGGGTATGCCCAGACGCTCGGCGACCTGCGCGGACGATTCGTTTATGCGAGCGTGACGAAGCGCTTCTGATGAAGAAATTCGGTTACACCGCGCTCGTCCTGTTTCTGTCGCTGGCGAGCCGGTTCGCCGCGGCCGCGCCGGCGGGAATGGAGCAGAAGCCGCTCGATTCCCGGGCTGCCATTGAATCCGCGCGTTTCATGTTCTCCGAGGACGCCTCGGATCCGCGCGAGTCGTCGATGGATTCTGGCTCGCGCCGTTCCGTCGACGTTTCGCCGCGCGGCGACCGATTCGTCGTGCGAGTGGTTCGCGGGGACGTGGAGCGTAACGGCCTCTGGTTGGAGGTCTACACAGGACAGGTCATCGGGCGACCTGCCGAGGTGCGAGAGGTCGCCCGATTGTTTGTCGATGGCCTGGAGAGGCTGCCGTTCAGTCGGCGTCTGACATTCGACGGGTTGAACCCGCTGTCCTGGCGGGATGATCGGACCGTTGTCTTCCGATGGGAAGATGCAGACCACACCGCGCAGGTGATTGCGATCGATATCGAGACAGGGAAGCTCACCTATCTGACGCGGAGCCGCGCCGACGTTCTCGAGTTCACGCTGGGGGCGGGCAATCGCGTGGCCTATCTCGCCGCTGCGGAACGGCTGCAGCCGGCCGAGGCACAACAGGATCAATTCGGCGGGCAGTACGTCTCGGCCTATGACGGATATTCGCTGGTCGACCCGCGTGCGACAGGGCAGGGGCTGTTGCTCGACCGAAAATCGTTCGAAGCGTTTCTGATGTTGGACGCCGGGCCTATCAAGCTGGATCTTCCCTTCCAGCGCGGAGTGCAGTTTCTGCCGCGGTTTTCGCCTGATGGCCGATGGGCCGTGCTGGAACGCATGGTTCGAGACCTTCCCCGCGAGTGGCACGAATACGATCGTATGCGCGACGCCACGCTCGATCGTTTTTTCAAGCCATCGCTGGCTGCTTCCTCGCAAATGCAGGCGCCACTCAGCGAATTTGTGATCCTGGATGCGTCGACCGGAACGCTGCGCCGGTTGTGGGATCGCCCCAATAAAGAGTGGAACAGCGAGATCGCCTGGTCGCCGGACAATCGCCTGCTGCTCGTGATGCAAGCGCTTCCTTCGATCGCGGAGCTGCGCGCGGGCGCTATGGGCAGGGTGCCGGTGGCAATCGTCGATGCAGTCAATGGAGATGTAGTCGTCCCTGCGTGGGACCGTTGCACGCCGCCTGCCTCCGTCGCACATCAGGTGCCGTCGTGGCAGGGCAGTTCTGCGTTCACGATTGCTGTTCGCGATGCGCGCTTTCGTTTTGAGCGTCGCGGGGCAGGTTGGCATTGCCGCGCTCGCGAGCCGATTGAAGCGTTGAAGAGAAACAACTCAGCGCTTCCCATCGAAGTCGTCGAAGGTTTGAACGAACCGCCGCGCTTGTACCGTCGATCGGCAAAGGGGCAGCAGCTGTTGCTGGATCCCAATCCGCAGCTGGCCGAGCGTGCGCTTGGTCGCGTCGAGCTGTTCACCTGGCCCAGCCCCGTTGCAGGCCGTTCCGACGAGCGAGGTTGGCTCTATTATCCGGTTGGATATCAGCCGGCGGAGCGATATCCATTAGTGATACAGCTGACGGGCGGGGCCGCGGCGACCGCTCATTTCTCCTTGCACGGTCGTCCTGATGACGCGGGCTTGGGGCCAGGCGTGTCCGTGTACGCTGCACAGGTGCTCGCCGGCCGCGGGATGATGGTGCTCGGCGTGTCGCGTGTTCTGCCTATTCCGGCGAATGTTCATGAAGCGCAGATCGTCATGCAGAGCGCCGAGAACGCCATGCAACGCCTCGACGAGCACGGATTGATCGACACGAGACGTGTTGGACTCGTCGGCTTCAGTCGATCCGGTTGGATCGCGGAGTACGGCATCTCGCACAGGGATCACCCGTACGCCGCGGCGATCACGGCCGACTCCACGGAAGCGGGTTACGTGAACGCGGCACTGCTGCCGGGTTATGGCGTTTCCGAAAATGGAACGGCTCCGTTCGGTACCGGACTCAGGCAGTGGCTCGAAAATGCGCCGACCTTCAGCGTCGAACGCATCCGCACTCCGTTGCGAATCGTGAAGGAGTCGGGTGATCGCGATCGACTGCTGTTCAAGTGGGAACTGTTTGCCCGCATGCGTGAGCTCAAGCTGCCGGTCGAATACTATGAAGTTCCGAACCGGCAGGGCGCCGACCACGGCGGCCAGAATCCCTTGCAGTCGCTTGCGCAGAAGGAGGGTGCCGTCGACTGGTTCGATTTCTGGCTCAACGAGCATGAGGATTCCGACCTGGTCAAAGCCGAGCAGTACGCCCGTTGGCGTGAGCTGCGAAAGCTGCGGGACGACGCGATGAAGACGCCGCGGCCGCCGCTGCTCAAATGGACTGCGACGGCGGGGAAGTCGGATTGATCGGTTCTCGAGCAGCGCCGAATGCGGCGCCGCCACGCTGCTGGGTGTCGCGGTCTAGTCGATCGGGAAGGACATCGCTTCCGGCAGCTTTTCCTCCGTCGTCGCCCGGTCGACCGGTTGCTCGAGTCCGTCCACCCGGTCCACGCTTCTCCACCACGGTTCCACTTTGCCGGACGCCCGTTCCGGCTCGACCGGCTCCCCGAGTTTCGGCATGACGAGGCGTGCGCGAAATTTCGCGCTCTGCTCATACAAAACTTCTGCAGGCTGATCCCACGGATGCATTGCCAGGCGAAACGTGCCCCAATGGATCGGGAGAAATGCTTCTGCATCGAGAAGCGCAATCGCCTCGAGTGCGTTCTCGGGTCCCAGATGCATGTCGCCCCAGGCCGGATCCCAGGCGCCGACCTCGAGCATCGCGAGATCGAACGGGCCGAGCCGCTGGCGAATGTCCCGGTATTCCGTCGTGAGTCCGGTGTCGCCGCTGAAGAAAACGCCATGTCGTTCGGAGCGCACCGCGAACGAGGACCACAGCGTTGCATTGCGCGTCTTGAGCGTACGCCCCGAGAAATGCTGAGACGGGCCCGCCGTCACTCGCACATCCGCCGTCGGCAGAACGTGCGACTCCCACCAGTCGAGCTCGATGATGCGCTCGGGCCGAATACCCCATGCTTCCAGGTGCGCGCCCACTCCGAGCGAAGTCACGAACGGCACGTCGCTCTTCACCAGCGCACGAATCGTCGGGTAGTCGAGATGATCGTAGTGATCATGCGAAATGATCACGATGTCCACCGGTGGCATCTCACGCAGCGCCACCGGCACCGGCTGGAAGCGCTTCGGGCCGGCAAGCGACAACGGCGAAGCGCGCGATCCCCACACCGGGTCGGTCAGCACACGCACTCCGCCGATTTCAATCAACGTTGTCGAGTGGCCTAGCCACGTTACTCGCAGTCCCGTGTCGGGATTGCGGCGCCACGGTTCGAGCGGGTTCAAAGAGGGCAGGGGATGCGTGGGATTGCCGCGTTCTCGCCCGCAGAGGAAATCCTTCAACGTCGGCATGGACGCGTTCGGATCACGCAGGTTCGGCAGGATTGGGTGCACATTCTGGAAGCCCGCACCTGCCCACTGCGGCGATGCCCGCATTCGCTCCAGCCGAGCTCCGCTTGCTTTCGAACCAAGTGATTTCATGGGCCCGAGGTTAACCGAGCTGTTGGGTCGGCCGCCATCGATACAACCTGCCCCGCACGCGAGTCATCGGCGGCCGTTGGGTTGTTCGTCTCATTGACCCTGTCATCGCACCAGAACAATATCGATGAGCAATGCGTAGACGCCACGCTAGGCATATCGCCAACAGGATGCGGCGTTCCACTGTACAGGGAGTTTTCAATGATTCGTTGCGTGCGCTTCATCGTCGGATGGATTCTCGTGCTGTCCAGTGCGCTGCCCGCGCATGCGGCCATCACATACTTTGGATCGTCCGCGAGTCCGCAGAGCACGGCTCAGAACAGCACGCCACCCGCTGTCGTTACTCCACCGGCATCGATGAGCGCCGGTCAATTGGTGTACGTGGCCGTCGCGTTGCGCGATGGCAGCGCTGCAGTGAGCATCAGCGACACCGGTGGACAGAGCTGGACCGCGGAAGGTCGTCTGGCCAATGGCTCGTCGTCGAGCATCGCGATCTTCTGGTGCATCTTCAACGGCACCTGGACGAGCAGTCCGTCGTTCGCGACCAGCCTCTCATTCTCCGCGCCGCTCGGCGCGTTCATGACAGTGTTTTCGCCGGGAGCCGGCAACACTATCGTCAAGGACACGGACCTGGCGAGCGGGGCAGTCGCTTCACCCACGAGTCCTTATGACATCGTCGCCACCGGCCAGACCGCTTCCGCGCCTTCGTCGGTGAGTCTGTTCGGCTGGGTCGTCGCGACGCCCAAGACTTTCGCGTTGCAGACCGCGGGGTTCAGTAACCCCGGCGGGATCACCCAGTCACGGTGGAATAGCTTTTCAGGCTCCGCCACGGTGACGCTGTCGCAGGCATACAAGATTCAGAGCTCCGCGGCCGCGACCGGCAACGTTGCCAATCGCCTTTCCCCCGGCGATCAGTTCAGCTCCACTCGCTGGACCGCGCAGACGTTCAAGGAAGTCGGTGGCACCGCCGGCATCAAGTTTCATCCCGGCCACTACGTGTGGGAGCACTGTGGCTGGAACTGGAGTATCAAAAACGACAATCCCAAGGACGACCTCAGAATTCCCGACGACCTTGAAAATAGTGTGATGAGCTGCCTGGTCAACATGATCGATGAGATCACGCCGCTCGACCGGATCAAGGGAATCCTGATTCGCCAGTGGTGGTCGGCGCTCGAAGGAAACACTGCCGGTGACTATGCCAAAGGCATCGGCCGGCTCGATTTTCTGCTGACCTATGCGCAGGCTCGCGGCAAGCGCATTGCACTCACGGCTCAGCCGATCCAGTTCAACGGATACGTGACGCCCGAGGATGTCTTCCCGCTGTATATCGTCAAGAACTACGGCACAGTGGCTTTCGGCAAGCCGAACACGGGCATCACCGCGCGCGTGTGGGAGGTGCCTACGAACGACCGACTCATCGCGCTGTCGCAAGCTTATGGGGCGGCGTTCGATGCACGTCCCAACCTCGAATGGTTCGAGCCGGGCGGGGAAACGTCGTTGAACATTCCTGACGATACCCCGGGGTATTCCGCGGGTGAGTTGACGTTGCGAATCCAGGCGCTCTTCACGGCAACTCGCGCGGCGTGGCCCAACACGGGCATCCGGCTACACGCCAATTTCCTGCGCACCGACGACAAGATGATGGCGCTATTGCTGACCTGCCAGGACGCGGGATGCATCATCGGTGGGCCCGACACGTTGCCGAATCAAACCATTCAGGCAAATCGCCTGTATACCGGAGGCACGTGCGGAACTGCGGCCTGTGCGATCACCAGCAGGGACTTCCGGCCCATCATGCCGTTCGCCTCTGAAGTGCAGACGCCCGAACTTTGCGGCAAGGAAGGGACGTATACGCCGTCACAGCTGTATTCGTGGGCGTTGACGGGCGGAACGTTTGGGAACCCCGCCGTAACCGTATTACCCGTCAATCCGTCCTACTTCGTCTGGTACGTCAATCGGGGCGTGTGCGGGGACAATACACCGCAGCGTTGGAGTAACCCGAACAACACGCCGCCCGGCATCAAGGCATTCATCCTGGGCAACCCCGCGCCGACACCTTCGCTGAAGACGACTTGCCCGAGCAGCTACGTGAATGGGTGCAGGACGAACTGAGGGCTGGGTCTCGCCGCCTGTCCACGTTTGTGGACAGGCGGTGTCACCGTGATCGTTGCGGACCGGAAGCGATCACTCTTTCGGCAATGGCCGTAAATTCCAGCTCGCGTAGAGCGTCGGCAAACTGCCGAACAAGGCGGCATTCAGGATCAGGGCCGACAGCGTGACACTCGCGCTCTGTGCGGTTTGCCAGTTCTGCCAGTGCGACAGGATCATGAGGATCGGTTGACCCAGCACATTGAGGACGGCGAGCAGTCCAAGGCAAAAGAGGAATGAGTCCTTGCGCAGCGCTGCCTCGCGCTCATCGTCTTCCAACGCAGGTTTTCCCAGCGGTCCGTGCAGATGGATCGCCGGCGCCATTCCCACGATGCTGGCCATCAGTCCTGCGATCACCGCGACGATGGCGCCCGGCGCGACGCGATCCAGCGCGGGCGGCCAGGTCAAGGCAAGAACGAAGAGGGCACTCGACAAAGCGATCGGCCAAAGCGGAATCGAGCGCAGGGGCCGGTGTTTGTGATCGACCGAGGGAGCGTCGGACAACTCATCGGCCACTCGCGCGGGAATTCCCGTCCACCGCACGGAGTCATCCAGCCTCGACAGAATGCTTGCACGGCCGGGTTTCATTCACTTTCTCCTGCGCGCTTGAGCGTCATCGCAATGGGTTCGAAACGATCGAACGAGAACAGCATCTCGACGGCCACCCCGCGAGGGAGGGCGAACGAGGCGCCATCGACGAATCCGCTGCCCATCGCTCGCGCGGCTCGACAGGTTGCCAATGCGAGCAATTCGCATCTAGAATCGCCACGCTTCCGGCGCAGCCATTCACTGAATAAGAGTGTGGGGCGCGCCGGCATCCGGATCGACATCGAACGCCCAGCCGCCGCCACGCGACGTCTCGACTCCGCTCACTCATTGCCCGTGAACCCGGAGTGGTCGAGATGCATATCCTGCAGTTGGATGGCTCGTTCAATGCTGCGCGGCTTCGGCCCGCCAATTTCCCTGTCCTGATCGGTCTCGCCCTCGCGGCAACGCCCGCATGGAGCGCAGCGGCACCCGATGAGCCCGCCGGAAAAGTGCTCGACAAGATCAGCGTCGAAACGAGCGAAGAAGAGCCCGCATACACCGCGACCACCGTCAGCGCCGGTGGCAAGACCGAGCGTGATCCGAAGCAGGTCCAGCAATCGGTCTCGGTCATCACGAGTGCGCGCATCGAAGACCAGAACATGACGAATGTGATCGACGCGGTGCGCGAAGCCACCGGCATCACCGTCGCGACCACGAACTATCAGTCCATTTATTCCCGCGGATTCGAGATCAACAACCTTCAATACGACGGTGGCTCGCCCGCGCTCGCGAACAATTACGCCAACTACATGGGATTGCCTGATCTTGCGTCCTTCGATCATGTCGAGGTGCTGCGCGGATCGGATGGCGTGTTTGCAGGGGCAGGCCCGGCGGGCGGCACCATCAATCTCGTTCGCAAGCAGCCGCTCGACGTCAGTCAAGTTCAGTTCGAAGCACTGGCTGGCAGCTGGAACCGCTACCGAGCGCAGGTCGATGCAACAGGCCCGCTGGGTTTTGATGGCCGGTTGCGCGGACGGATGGTCGTGGCCTATGAGAATCGCGAATTCTTCTTCGACGTGGCGGAGCGCGAAAAGAAGGTGCTCTACGGCGTGCTTGCAGCGGATATCACCGACACGACCCTGCTCAACTTCGGCGGACGTCTCGAGGCCACCGATGCGAATCAATTTTTCACCACCGGCCTGCCTCGTTATGCCGACGGCGCGGACCTGAAACTTTCACGCAGCACCTGCCTGTGCGCGCCATGGGCCTATGCGAACGCGGACGATTGGGAGTGGTTCGCGGCCGTGACGCAGTCCCTCGGCGAGCGCTGGACGTTCAAGGCGAAGGCCTCGCAGCAAGTCAACGATCTGGATACGAAGTACGTTTACCCCTTCGGCTCGGTGGACCCGTTCACGAAAGAGGGCGTGCCCTTCTATGCCAGCGTGGTCGACTACTCACCGCGGCAGACGCTCGTCGACGTGACGTTGAACGGCGAGTTCGCAATTGCCGGACGCAAACAAGAGCTTGTCATCGGCGCCAACTGGCAGGACGTCGACGGCAGCAGCTACAAACAGAAGTACCTCACGCTGGATCCCGGCACGTTCGATGTCCTGCACTTCGATCCGTCCGCCGTGCCCGACCCGGCTGTGCCGCAGTATTGGGGGGATGTGTACTCGGCACTCGATCAACGCCAGAACGGAATCTACGCGAGCCTGCGATCTGAGCTCACGACCTCGTTGCACTCGGTGCTGGGCGTGCGCTCGAGCGACTTCGAGTATCACCGTGCTTATGTGAGCTATGACCAGGATACGGGCCTGCCGAACGGATTCAGCGATGACCTGCGCTACGAAGATAAGGACGTCTTCACGCCTTACGCAGGTCTTACCTATGATCTCACGCCGGACGTTTCCCTCTACGGCAGCTACGCTTCCACGTTCGAATCGCAGGCGAGCCTTGCGACAGCGTCAGGCAAACCGCTCGAGCCGATCGAAGGAAATACTTACGAGATCGGCGCGAAAGGCGCCTGGCTGAACGGTTCGCTCACCGCGTCGGCAGCCGTCTACCTCGTTCAGCGCAAGAACGAAGGCATCCTGCAGCCGGGGCTTCCGGGCAACTTTCCGGATCTGTCATGCTGTTACGTCGCGGCGACTGAAGTGCAGAGCAAGGGTGTGGACGTGGAGGTCACGGGCGCAATCCTTCCGCACTGGAACGCTTCCATCGGCTACACCTACAACCAGAACAAGTTCGAGCAGGGCTATGGATCCGACAATGGCGCGTCGTACTTTCCGCTGACTCCGAAGCACCTGCTGAAAATCTGGACGATGGCGAACCTGCCCGGCGCGCTGTCGGACTGGTCTTTCGGAGGTGGCCTCACGGCGCAGTCCGATACGTTCAAGAGCGGCGATGTATCGATCTTCGACTCGAGCGGCACGCAGACTGGAACCGCGCCGTTCCGATTTCCACAGCAGGGCTACGCGCTGGCGAGCTTGCGCGGCGAGTACCGCATCAGCAGCCGATGGAGCGCGGCTGTGAACGTCAATAATTTTATTCGACAAGACGTACTATCAGACGATCGGCTATGCGCCCGCGTTCAGCTTCTACGGTGAGCCTCGCAATGTCGTGTTCACGCTGAAGGGTGGTTGGTGAGTGGCTCGCAGCCGGCGTGCGCGACAATGCGGCTTGACCCCGTCCCGAAGTTGGGTCGTCACGCAAGCTCGAACTGCTCTCTCATGCCGGACATGACATGAACGGGGCGTATCCGTTGCCTGTCGGCTGACAATCATTTGGGTGGCATTGTCGCCGGGTTCATAGCGAAGCCGATTGCTGCCGTCCGTCGTCGCGGCGTAGGCGCTTTCACCCCGCGCCGCCGACGACGCTATTTCGGATCGTTCTGGCGCTGAACGGCTTTGACCGCTTCGCGCGGGTCCTTGCCCTCGCGCACAGCCTTTTCTACAGCGCGCTCCTCCGCCGTCTGCATCACCGGGCTGGAATGCATCACCGCTTGCGAATTTTGCGGGGACGATGAGCTCGACGACTCGGTTGGCTGTGGCTCGACTGGCTTCGGCTGGGCAGGGACTGGTTTGCTGGCGGTTTCTTGCGGGGGCGAGTGCGCGTCCTTCGCAGGCACTGGGTCTGCACCCCAGACCTGACTGACAGCACAGAGAGCGACCACTCCAACCAGCACATTCTTGATCATGACCGTAACTCGATACACCGTTGCGATCAGAACGCGAGTGCAGCTCGAGCGTTCCTTCGCTGCCTCAAATCCTTGCGGATGAGCGGAAATCTGCGGACCAGCGGAAACGCGCCGGCCGCGCAGACTCCTCAAATGGCGGTGTACTCCGCAGCGAACTGAATGTCCTTCAGCCCGCCCGCCAGGGACGCGAAGTCGGCGGCGGCGATCCGCACAGTCCAGACTCCCGGCTCCTTCTCCTGGCCGGGCAGCCAGGCCTTTACGCCGTGCAGCGCTCCGCCGTAAATCGGGTTGGGCAGCAGCGAGATCTTGTCCTTGGTTGCGTCGGGAACAGCGCCGGGCGGTGTGACGAAGAGGTCGAAGGGCGGCATGACAGCGTCGCCGGACAACGCCAGCAGCTGAATGCGCGCGATCTTGATCTTGCGACTCCGCAGATAGAAGGGGAACAGGTCGCTGCCGAGTCGGAAGGTTTGCACCTGATCCGCGCCCGGCGCGACCGCCCCGACGAAACGCACCCACTCCGAGGTGAAGCGGTGTTTGAGGCTGAACAGTGCGGTCGGGCCCTTGCGGCCATCCGCGAGCGCAATTGCATTGAGTGCGGCGGCAAGCTCAGTGCTCGCCTTGGTTTTGAGAACTGCGGTTTCCCGCGACGTATAGCGAACTTGCAGCACCACGTCGGTGATCGTCGTGTAGTCGAACTGTGCAAGCGGTGAAAGCTCCATGTGCCAGCTACTGATCGCGCCTGCCATCTCGAACGGCAGATAACGCTCGTCGTGGAAATTGAGCTCGAAGAGACCGCTGTCAGATTGCGCGTGGCTGGTGGCGATCGTTTGCACCGGTCCCACCGAATCGCGGAAGCGCGGATCGGTGATCGAGGTATCGCGAGCGTACTTGCCCGCGAGCAACGTGGGATCGTGGCGCACCGAGCTCTTGAGCAAAGTCAGCGTGGCGCTCACGCTGATATAAGGACCGGTGACACACGGAATGGTCACACTCACGCTCTTGATCCGGCGCATGTAGTGGCCGGGATAGTCCATATCGAACAGCGCCTCGGGCAGCTCGACGAAGCACTCGTTGGTGGTCCGCAGCTTCAGCAGCGCCACAGGATCCAGCGAGGCGAGTGAAACGAACTTGGTCAGCTCGAGCTCGCGCGTGCGTCGGTCCGCATAAGCGGCTTTCATTCGCTGCACGTCGTGGTGCAGCCGTTCGCCAGCGAGCAGGCCCTTGTAGAGGCTGTTCCAGTAACCGAACTGGATGAACGTGGTGTCGACACCGAGCTCGAGTTGATAGGTCCGTTCAGCGCGACGCGCTACGTCGCACGCGAGCTGGTTCAGCTGGAAATACAGGCCGGAGATCTGGCCCACCATCCAGTCGTACAGTTGCGCATTGGTGAATTTGCCGCGCATCACCGAGCGAATGTCCTGTGCGCGTTCGATCATCGCATCGTTGTTCTGCAGGTCGCGGGTCGCCGCGGCGATCACAACCTGCTGCGCGAGAATGCTTTGGGAAGCCTGCACCATCTCGATGGCGGAGAGGTCGCGCTGCAGATCCCAGTCGTCACCGCGGCGTTCGTACGCGCCCATGGTGTTGCTCATGGCCGCGGTCTGAGAAAAAATTCCACCCATCGTGCGCAGCGCGCGCGCCCACGCTTCGGTGGCTGTTCCCTTGAGCGCGCCGCCTTCAGTCGTAAGCAAGGCGCTGCCGGAGCTGCCGATGGATCCCTTCGTCACATACGGCACGCCATTGATGTGAGCCGCCGCGAGATCGAGCCCGAAGGCGACGCCATCGAGTGCCACGGCGACGCCGGACTGCACGAGCCCGGAGATCTCCCACGCCGACAGATGCTGGATGTTCTTGTAGTAATCGTGGCGCCGCTTGAGCAGATCCAGGCCGGTCTGCATTGCGCTCAGCGTCGTGTTGGACTCTTCGATCCGTTTCACCTTGAGATCGCTCATGTCCTTGAGCGCCGCGATGTCATGGTCCGCGTGCAACAGCGCGTTCGCCTCGCCGTCGCGCTTTTCGAGCACGCCCAGCAGCAGCGCGCCCAGGCTTTTCACTTCGGCGCAGACTTGTAGCGCACGCTCGATCATCACACTGAAGCGGAACTGCGGCGCCGGCGCGGCGAGTTCGTTCAGAACCGCGCTGAGGTCCAGTCCTGCGGCTGCTGCACGCACGAGCAGCGCCGGATCGATGGGCGGTTCGAACAGCGGCAATGGCCGAACCACGCCGTCGAGCGTCATGCAATTGCGGATCTTGAAGAGGCGGTCGGCAATCGTGTCCCAATAGCCGAGGAGCTTGTCGTTCGGGGGCACGCAGAATGCGAGCGTCATGATGGGCGGCGGCGTCGGCGATGGCGGCGCGGACCCCACGCCGATGCCCATGCCGATCAACAGGTCCTCGCCTTCGACCAGCGCGTTGGAGAACTCGTCGAGTCCCGCCAGCTCCAGCGAGTGATAGGTTTGCACTTTCGGAGCAACGGCCGCCGGAATCTTCTCAGGCCGCACGCCCAGGATGCGCTCGGCGAGAATATAGAGCTGCGTCGCCTCGTTGATCGCTTCCATCGTATCGCGGCTGAACAGCTGATCGGCCCATGCGATGAGATTGTCGAGATATTTCATCACGACCGTCTTCTGATAAGCGGCCGGGCGCATGCGAGCAATGAGATGCGGGTTGAACGGGTCGCGCCGCCAGCGCGCAATCTGCTGACGAACGCTTGCTTTCTGCGCCTTTTCGTCCGCTGTGAGCCCGGTGTCTGGTGTCGACAGCAGCAGCAACAGCGTCTGGATCGGCGGCGACTTCGCCGCTTCGAAAAAGGGCCGGGTGCGCCAGAACCGCTGCGGCGATGGAAAGGCCGAGGTATCCATCGGATCGAAGATGTAATGGAACCAGGCCTGCGCGTCTTCGAATCGCTGGTTCGTGCTGAGCCGCGTCGCCAGCATCAGCGGGATGTGAAAGAACACTTCCCAGTTGTAGGGCGAGTACGCACCGGAGGGCGTGAAGTCGACATCGTCGATCGGATAGCGAGCGTCCACCTTCGAGGGCACCGGCGCGTAGCCGTTCGGGCGGTCGAAATAGCTGTTCTGCAGACCCACCTGCATGCTCCGCTGGAGCAATGCATTGACACCGCCGCTATTCAGCCGCGCGATGAAATCGCACACATACGGGTGATAGTGCGGCTCGAAGAGATAGGCTGTGCTCGTGTAAAACGCGAAGAGCCCGGGAATGAAACGCAGGGCCATGTACGGCGTGACGTAGAACGTCCGTTCGCTGTCCTGGAAGAAGAACGGCCTGGCCGCATCGAACCGCGGATCCTGGTGCGAGGTGACCAGGAATGCCGTGCCGTGAGTCTGGCCCAGCGCCTTGACGCCGACCGGGTTGGTGGCAAACAGACTGTTGTTCGGCAGAAAGAGTGCGCCGTTGGCGGCCGCGACCTGAAACAGGTTGCCGCTCGCCACCGTGCCCTGCGGTCGAATCGGGTCGCCCGGCCCATCCAGATCCGCGGGCGAATCGAGCTTGGCGCCGTCGAACGCCGGTTGCCGGTAACAGCCGCCGAAGCGGAACCACACCGGCGCACGGATGCCGCCGTTGGCGTTTGCTTTCATGTCGGCTTCGGCACCGATCAGCAGCTGGTCGCCATCGAGAGCCGTTTTGAGCAGATGATGGCTGCTGCCGTTGCCCGTATCGCTGCCGGTCGCATTGTTGGCTGCGTCCTGATGGATGACGATCAGGCCGGTCGAGGGATGATCGGAGGAAATCCGGCGGGCTTGCCACTGGCCGTTGCGATACTCGCTCCAGCCGACCCGAATCTGCCAGGTCGGCACCTTCGTTCCGGTCGTGTTCGTGATTTCACCGAAGATCGGCCAGAACAGGAACGTCCGCCCATGCCACACGAGCGGCATCACCTGTTCGACGTCGATATCCGGATCGACGCGCTGCCATGCCGTCCACTCATCCAGTCCACTGCCGAATCGCTTGCGGTGGTAGTAGATGCCAGGCGTGCCACGGGTGCGGCCGACAGCATGGATCGTCTCGACGTTCGGCAGGCGAGGCGACAATGCCGCCCAGGTTTGTGTGTTCACGATGCCGTCGGGCGTGAGACCGTGTGCCGTTTGAAACGCGCGCACGGCCATGTAAGTGGCAATGCCGAATTTCCCGTCCTCAATGACCAGCGGCAACGCGCCGGCATCATTGAGCAGGATCTGCAATTCCTTCACCGCCTGGCCGGATGCGCCGTACGCGAGTTTCGGCGTCGAGAAGGTCTCGTCGAAGATACCGACCATCTGCAGGTGTGCGACATCGTCCAGTTTCTGCAGGTAGTGCAGGTAGGTCGCCTCGAGCGCTTCGGGCGTGATGTCGTTTTGCAGGATCTCGTTCTCGAGCTCCTCGAAGAACGGCGTCTTGCTATCCCGCAGCTCGGGCTCGATCCAGTTCTCCGGATACAGGAACACTTTGCGGTTCGCTTCCCACACGCGGAAGTTCGCCATCCAGGTCCACAGCTCGGCCCAGTCCGCACGCTGCGCGGCGCTCGGAATGACCGCGAGCTCCAGATGCATGAGGCAACGCTGAACGAACAGCTGCACGGAGCTGATGGCCTGTTTGATGCGCGAGGTGAGCTGGCACGCATCCATTTTGATATCGATGAGAAACTGATCGAACAGCTCGTCTTCGTTTTGCCACGCCGATCCGAGGCCGCCGCCGGGATGCAGAATGGCTGCGACGAGGGAGTCGCGTTGTCGCACCCGGATGGTGTCACGTGCGCGTCGGCCCACCGGAGGCCACTCGGCCACGTCATAGCGTGCCTTGACGGCTTGTACGATTGCAGTTGCGCCCGCTTGCGTGGCAACCGAAGGGGTCCAGCTCCACGCCTGCGCGGCTGACACGCCGAGACGGCGCAGAAGATCGAAGACGGGTTTCAATCGTGTGAGCGCGAGTCCGTTTCGATAGTCCGCAGGGAACGCCAAGGTCAGCCCTGTGGTGACTGCAAAATCCAGATCCACGCGGTTCCAGCCCGTCAGTGCGGCAAGCTGATCCAGCACAGAGCCGACCGTCGCGGCGGAATCATGAGCGGCCGCGAGGAACGCCGTGAGTGTGGCGACGCCGCCGGGCAGGGTGCCACCGATTCGAAGCAGCGAGACGAAACTCTCCCATCCTCCAAACAGGGCCGCGCCCGAAGCTTGCGGGCTCAACGGCAGTGCATTGAGATCGAGCCAGCCATTCGGGGGACCATACGTGCACAGCCAGTCGAGCTCGCGCGCGCCCATGCCGAGCGCGTCGATGAACAGGGCGACCTTGTGCAAGCGGCGCCAGAGTGCAAACGCATCGGGAAACGCGGCTTCCGTCAGCGCTGCGGTTCCGGCAAACGCGGCATCGAGATAAGCGTTGATCGCCGGCTGCAACGGAGCGGAGGGCCGCACCAGATATCCCGACATCAGTCGCAGCACGATTCCGGTGTCGAGCTTCACCGAATCGGCGAGTCCCTGGACTGCGGCATTCGTGAGCCGCTCGCGTTCGAGTACGCCTGTGGGATCGAACGCGGGATCGGCCGGCTTTTCGGCGAGCGCACGTTGGAGCGCGGCTCGAAGCGTTTCGAGCTCGAGCGCAATTTGTGCCTCAACGGGCGCGGCGCTGCCGAGGCCCAGGTCGTTGTCGCGCAACAGATAGTCGAGCTGCGCGACCGAGAGGCCACTCGCCTGAGCGTTCTTGACGATATCGACGAACCGGAGTGTGTCGGCGGTGTTCGCCGCGTCGAACGGATCGATGCCGGTGATGGCACGCAGTGCAAGCACCTCGCCGAACCGAATGCCAAGTGCACGCGAAAACGAAGCCACGCGCAGGATGTGCGACAGGTTTGCGAGGTTGAGCAGATTGTCCGTGATGTCCGCGGCCGGCAGATGAAGCACCGCGGCCGCGGCCGTGCTGTCCGTGAGCAGGGCAAACTCATTCGGCCCGATGCCGGTCGCTGCGAAGATTCCGACCATCGCAGCCGGGTCGTTGAGTGCGCTCACCACTTGAAGATTCGTGCGCGCGGCGTTCAGCGCGAAACGCGTGGGGTCACCGACGACCGCTCGATTCTGGAACAGCTGGTCATACAGCGAGGGCGAGGGGCCCGGCGCCGAAAGCGTGCCGATGTTTCCCCACCACGTGAGAACCGTTGAGAACGCTGCATCGAGCGATTTACGCAGCGCGAGTGCGTGGGAAAGGCGCATCAGGAACGGCTGATCGATCGCTCCGCCGCCCAGCGCACGAATGGCCTCATCGAGCTCGCCCATCGACAGAGAGCACTTGCGCCACACGCGCACGAAGCGGTGTACGCGGTCGAGCGCCGCGGCATCGGGCCATGCGATGGTCGCCGTGTCGAGATCGCATTTCGGGCCCAGCGTGATGCCGATCGCTCCACCCGGATTCACGAAGCGGGTTTGCAGCAGCACCAGCGTGTCTTCGTAGCTCAGGCCGCTGTTGCGTAAAAAAGTCCGGGCCTGTTGCTGATCGTTGACGAAGGTGCCGGGCGCGCCCGCGGCGTAGCCCCAATATTCCCACGGCTGGAACGCGCCAGCGCCGACAATAATGGTGTTCTCCGCGGCGATGAGTCCGAGCGACTCGGCCACCACGCCGGGATCTGATAGCGCTGCGGGCCACGGTTTCGCAAACAGCGTTTCCATCACGCTCTGTCGTGAGGTGCCGAGCAGGATCAGATAGGCGCGCGCGGTTTCCGTCCATAAATCGAACGGCAGCGTCCACGGATAGGGACGGGAGGCCAGCACCGCGTAGGCACCGGGATTCACGTGCTCAGGCTCGGCGGCCAGCTCGTCGGCGGTCCACGTGGTCTGCAGCATCGCCTGAGTTGCCGGCGTGACGGGAACGGTCCAGTCGATGACGGGCGAAACCACGTTTTCCAGAATCTCGTTGACGAGATCGATGTACGGCAGCGTGGTGTTCGTGTTCACGCAGCTCAGCTCGATCCACTCGATGTCCGGTCGCCGCGCGAATAGCACCTTGATCGCATCCTGCAGGCCAGTCGGCCCCGCGAGCTTGCGTAGCCTGAGGAAATGCAGCAGATCGGCCAGATACGCGGCCGGGCTCAACACCGAGCAGCACGCGTCACAGTCGCACATCTCGAGCGAGCCGAAGAGCGACTTCCAGTCGGGAATCTCGGGCTCGCGATTCGCACCCAGGATCACTTTCGGCAGCGCGTTGAGATCGCTGGGCAGCCCAACGAGGAGGGCGTGCACGGTGCCCGAGATACGAGCGGCGACATCGAACACTTCGGCCGCGCGCGCCGCACTGCCGAGACGTTCCGAAAAATCCTCGGTGAACGTGTTGCGGCCTTGCTCGGCAATGGACGCGGCGGAGGTCAGGCCCGCGTCCATCAGTGCTTTCATTTCGTCGTAGCGTGATGTCATCGCGAACACGCGCTGCATCGTCCGCAGTTGCGCCGTCAGGCGTTCCGGTTCCCGGGCGCCTTTCAGGGTCTCGGGATGGTCGCGAAGAAAGCGGGCGATCGGTTGTGTTCCAAAGACGAAGTCCGGTGCGCGTTCGAGAAATGACACTACCGCTGTGGCGTCTGGATCGCGCGCACGCTTGAGCCTGTCTTGAATCACCGCCATCGGAAAGCTGTCGCTCACGCGTTCGGTGAGCATTTGCGCGTAGGAGCGCTGGAGTGCTGCGATGTCTTGCGCCGAAGGCTCAACAGCGCGCTCGATCGGCAGCTTCACCTTGCCGGACTGAAGGAGCGACAGCCAATGGCGGTTGTCGAAGCGAGCCAAATCGTTGAGCTGCACGATGTCTCCGCTCGCGCGCAGGCCGTGCAGCGTTTCGACAAAAGCCGCGTCCTCGCGCGCGAGTGCGGCGGCCCCTGCGGTGAACTCCAGCTCCGTCGCGAGTCTTTCGTCAGTCGGATTGCTGCGCAACTGATCGAGCGTCTTTCCCAGCGCGCCGTCGTTCTTGCGCAGAAGTTCGGTGATTCGCGTTGCCGCGGCGGTTTCGCGCAGCACGGGCGATGTGGCCAGCAGCGACGCGATGCCTTCTTCATGAAGGGAAAGATCGCCGAGGCCGTTCACCTCTGCACCTGCACGATGATCGTGTAGCCCCCGAGCAGGAAGCCTTCCGCCACCTGCGCGAAGCGATAGAGAAAGATTTCACCCGGCGCCGCGCCCTCCGGGGCACCGACCTCGAAATCGACTCGTCGCAATTCGAACGGATGCAGCGCCGCCTCCTGAATCGTGGCCATGCGGGCGACCACGGGCGACGCGCTCGCGCGCGTCATTTCATCGCCCGCGGTGAGCAGGTTGGCGAGCTGCCGATTCGCATTCGTTGGCGCAATGGCACCAACGCTTTCAGACAGCACCGCGCGCAACGCGACCCGCGGGGCCTGCATGACTCGACGGCTGAGCGTGGGTTGAGCGAGTCGCGGGTCGTTACGGCCGCGGGTTGCAGCAGCTGCCGCCGAAGCCGCGAGTACGCGCGAAACCAGCGTTCCCGAGGCGAATCTTCCTGCTTGTGCGGTGGGCAGCCAGACCTGCTCGACACTGCCCATCAACTGAGTCAGGGCGCGCATCGGCAGGAGGTTCGCGAACTCAAAGGACGACTTCACTGTCTGGCCGGGCAGCAGCGGCATCACTGACACGTTGTGTTGCGCGCAGCGCCGCTCCACTTGCGGCTGCCATTCCTGCAGCCCTTGCATGTCGTTCAGCGCCTTGCACATGACCATGAGGCACTCGTGCACTCCGTTCTCGGCGCGCGGGATCCACTGACAGGTCACCGGAATCTCGCGACCCGGCCCGATGAGCAGGTTGTCGACCACGGCGATCGGGAACAAATTCGAGAGGCCGAAAGCAGGCGACGCCCAGCGGAAATCGACCGACACCGCCAGCGCCGCGAGCTTGCCGACATTGCGAATGACGACCGACACCTCGTTCCGGACGCCGGCCTGTGCGATCTCGCCGCCGTTCACCTTGATGGACTGGTTCTCCCAGAAGGCCGCGGTGGTCGGTTGCAGCGGAATGACCAGCATCGCGCTGGCGGAGCCGTTGCGGCGCTGGCCATCCGGGGGGCGCGTTGGATCGGAGGGTTTTTGCGTGTCGGGATTCGGTTGCTGGGGTTTCTGCTCCTCGGGTTTCTGGTCCTCGGGTTTCTGGTCCTCGGGTTTTTGATCCTGGGGCTTCTGATCCTGGGGCTCGTGCCGTGGCGGTTCGGGCCGTTTCGGATCCGGCGGGTCGGGCTTGCGCGGTTCGGGCTTGCGGGCGCGCGACGTCTGGCTGGTTTTTTTCATGGCATCCGCTTCCTAGGTCGCGATCTGGATCTGGTTGGTGTCATAGGCATCGACGAACGCCCACGTCCAGAAATACATGCCGCGGTCGCCATCGAGATTCCATTGCGGGAAGTCGTTCTGCTCGCCGCTGAACTCATCGAGATGTTTGAAGAGCTCATGGATGTTGTCGATCGCGTTGCCCGTGCGCGAAGCGATTCCCCCTTCCTTCTTGAACAGGTTCGCGTTGTTCACGAGACCCGGTGTCTGGAAAATGGCACGCGCCTGGGCCGGTCCGAGACCGTTGGCCGGATCATCGACAAAAAAGCTCGGATACGCTGCATCGAGATAGGCCACCGTCGTCGGCATCTCCGGGCCGGTCATCGGCGGAACGAGCCATGCCGCCATCTGCACCAGCGACTTCGGCTGCTGTGCGGGGAAGGTGTCGGAGCGGCGGGACTTGATGCGCTCGAGCCCGACGGAAAGCGAGTTGCCCTGGGCATCGAACAGGTTTTTGTCCAGCTCGCTCGCGTAAGGGAACGAGAAACCCGATTGCGTCATCGCCTGATGCAGCGTGTCGCAGAAGCCATAGTGATACCAGCGATACCAGTACAGCGCGCATTCGAGACCGTCCCAGTTGACCGTGGTGTTGTCGTTCGACACCTGCTTGGCCCCGGCGATGATCAACCCCGCGCCCAGCAGTCCTTCGCTCGCATACCACGCAGCCGCGCCGAGAATGATCGCGATGATGCCGCTGATGGTGTCGAACGCGTCGCTCTCCGTTTCGGGGCGGGGCAAGGGCGGCGCGGTGCCCGGATTTCCAGAACCTTGTCCCTGCGTGCCAGGCCCGTCCCACACCGGCATCGGTCCGCATTGGGTCGGCTTCTTGTCCGGCAGCGGCGGCAGGGCACCGAGGCCGTACACGCCCGTGCCAGTTTGAAACCACAGCACCATCCACAGCCGCAGGAACGCGTGCGTGAGAACAACTTGGCGCCGCTCGTCGTCGGCGTCCGCGATCCAGCCGGGGGCGAGCTCGGCGTACGCTTCGCTCATCGAGTCGAACCAGTACTTGCAGAAGGTCGCGGACAGCTTCCTTTCGTCGGGCAGTTCCTGCTTGCCGCGGATCACGTTCATCACGAAGTCCGGCGTCATTCCGGCGAACGGACTGTCCTGGCCGAATGCGTCGGACATCCTGGTGTGCAGGTTCGCATCGCAAAGGTTTTTCCACTGCGCGTAGGGCGGGGTCGGCGTATCGCCGGACATCGACGCGCCGGCGTCGTAAAATCCGTACGCCCACGCGTCGACATAGTTCGAGATCCAGCGATGTCGCCACCACTGCGTGCGATACGGGCCACCGACGATGGAGTTGATGAACGGATTTCCGCACACCTTGCCGGCGTAACTGGTGAGATAGCCGAGTGCGTAACCTTTCAGCTTGTCGTCCGCGGCCTTGTCGTGCAGAACACGCAGGAACGTTCCGGTGCGTCGGGAATGAAGCAGGTCGCGAACGAACAGCGTGGGTGTTGCGGGCGGTTTGCCATTGCTCTTCGGCTTGAAATTCATGCTGTCGAAGATCAGCTGTCCGAGCGGACCGGTGAGTCCGGCCGGATCGAGATTGAGCAGCGTGGTGAACTTGGCGAGATCCGTTGCCGCGGTCTGGAAGTCGTTCAACTGGCCATCGAGATCGTTCAGCTTGTCGACGTCGCGCGCATCGACGGCCTTCTGCAGCTCCACGAGCGTGGTCTGGAGGGTTGTCAGCAGCGTAAGGAGTGCCGGCGTGCCGCTATCGGTCTTGGGATCGTCCGGTTTGTAGCCGAACAGCAGCGCGAAGATCTGATTCCACACGTCCCAGTACGCCGTGCGCTCCGGCGTGCCGGCGCCGCCGTCGCTGTTCGGGATGAAGTCCCCAAGCGAGGCGCCAATGGAGCCGAGATAGGCATACCCCATATTTTTCGGGGCGACCTCGAGACGATCGTTGGAGCGCTCGAGGAGCAGGAAGTGAGTGGGTATTCCGGGCATGGGTCACCTCGAGAAACGAGCTGGCAAGTTTGAGGGGCGGACCTGGACGACCCGGCCGCGGGAATCTCGCCGGCGTTCGGGTGGGTGCGCGTCATTTCGGTGTGAAAGTCAGCAGGAATTGCATGTCGGCAGGCATCGGGCCGCCTTGGGCCCAGGCCTTGAGCATGTCGGTGATACTGCCGAAGGTCATGTTCTGCCCATCGATCGCAACAATCCGGCCTTCCCAGTTGATGACGTTGACGACGTGCGCCTGCTCACCTTGGCCATACGCCAGCAGTCCCCTGGCGCCGGGTCCGCGATTGCGCAGCGAGTCGACGACATGCTTCGTGGTCGCCGGCCTGAACCGGTTGGCAAACGAGTACTCGAGGACGTCCAGCCCGACATTCTCGGAATTCCCGGCCACGACCTGTTTGCCGCCCCCGAGCCATTGATCGAGGTTCGTCGCGACCTCCGCGCAGTTGTTGCAGTAGTTGCCCGGGTTCAGGTTGGGAATCGACGGATCCAGCACTCGCGGGCTCGGCAATTTCGACGCCTCCGCGGCGGCCGCCCCGGGCCGCAGCGGCGCAGTGACGGCGGCGGACTCGCTCACGGCCACGACTTCTTCGGCTCCCGCGGCGGCGACTTTCGGGGCGCTCTCCGCAATCCCGAGCGCGAGTCGCAACTCGCCGAGCAGCAGCAGGTTCGCGGCGCCCTCTCCGAAGCTCCAGGCGGCGGCGCCGAGGTGGTAGCCCGAATGGTTCTTGTCGTAGTACGACAGGGCGAGATGCTCGCCGGAGGTTTCGAACAAGTCGGGTGTGTTCGCGACCATCTCGAGCGGATAGAGCGTGGCCATCATTGCCACGCTGAACACCAGCGCGGCTTTGACTCCCGCGTCGGAATTCGGCGCGTTCCACTGTTCCTTCACCTTCGCGGCAACGTGGCTGGAGACGTTCACTTTCAACGGGTGCTTGGGTTGTTCCGGCTTCGTCAGCGGCGGTTCTGTCGGCTCGAAGTGGTGCGTGGTGGCGGCGCAGTCCTGGGGCGGTTTCGAAATGCGCGCCATCGCTTCTTCCGCCGACATCACCGAGGATTTGAAGGGCGGGGCGTTCGAGGTGTGCGCGTTACTTTCCTGCGTGCCGTTCGGGTCCACCGATTTGATCGGGTTGTTGCTCACATAGCGATACAGGTTGACGCCGTCGCCGATGCCGATGGGATCCGCGCTCGTCCAGCGACCGAGCCAGGGCGCGAGATAACGCGCGCCGTGATAGGCCCATCCGGTCTCTTCGTCGCGCTCCTTGCCGGTGTATCGATATCGTTTCAGGCTCACCTCGGCGAAGCTGCGGCCGGCCTGCAAAGCACTCGTTCCGAACGGGTGATATTCCTCATAGGAGATGATTGCGCCCGCGGCGTCGAGCTCCAGGGCGCAGGAGCCCAGATGGTTGCCGAACTGAAAACGGCGCACGTTCGCAGGCGCCGCGACGGCGGCACTGGCGACCACGGTTTCCGTCTCGACCAGTGCGATGCGCCGCGTACTGTCCGACACATGGAGCGATTCGCGCGCAAAGGACACAGCGCCGCCCGTGTACTCGCGATAAATCTCCACGCCCGGCAAGTAGCGGCGCTCGTTCCTGGGTGTGCCATCTGGCCGCTCCGTGACTTTGCGCGTGCGCCGGCCGGCGGCGTCATACACATAGAATGTCTGCTCACGACCTGCCACGGCCTGCTGCCGCGACGTCACCCGAAGTCGATCCGCGAAATCCCAGGCGATGAGCGGAAGGTGCGACATCCGCACGATGTTCCCGTGGATGTCGTGCACGCACGGCTCGGAAAGGGGCGCAGTGCCCGACCGATGCAGCGTGGTACCCGTCAGCCGATTGCTGGTCTTCGTGAGAACGGTTTTCACACCATCTTCGATCTGACTCGTCTCGAGGCAGTCATGGGTGCGAGTCCAGACCTCGGTCGCCGTTGTATGGACGAGCTGGAGGAAGTTGCCGACCGGATCGTACTGATACTGCTCGGTGTAGTTACGCAGGGCCCGCGGGTCGCTCAGCTGTGAGATCCCAGCGAATGGCACATCACGCGCATTGGCCGGAACGGGCAGCGCAAAGCCGCACTGTGCGGCGTGCTCGCGGCCTTGCGCTTCGATCAACCGGTAGACCGCATCGTACGTGTAGTGGTTTTGCGGCTCGATGGTCTCGCCGTTACGAATGATCGTCGGCAGCGCGTCGTCGGAGATGCGCGTTACATTTCCGACGGCGTCATAGGTGTAGTTCAGGTCCTGAAGCGTGCCCGGCACTTTCAGGAGCTGGGACGTGAGGCCGTTGGATGGCGTCGTTCGCGTCGTTCGCATGCGCCGTAGACGGAACGTGTCCGGTTCATAGTTATATTCGGTCACGGACATCGCGGTGGCGCCGTTGAGTCCGTATTCGACACGTGTGCGCTGACCTTTCGCGTCGTACTCAATCTTGCGTACGAACACGGTCGCGGTGGCTGCTCCGCGCAGCTTCACGCGGATATTGTCCGGCAGCCCGGCTTCATTGAAGCCCATCTCGGTGATGCTGCCGTCGGCGGACGTCACGGCAACGGCGCGATCGAGCGCATCGAATGCTGTGGCTTGCGCGAATGTCTCCGCCTCGAGCGCTGGGCTCAGCGACCAGTTCGGCACGTCGCGGTAGTTCGTCGTGAACTGGCGGGTGCCTCTTACCGGATTTCCCTTGAAGTCGTAGCGTTCCGTCGTCGCAAGGCCCGAGCCGTCTCGGAGTTGATGAACCCGCATTCGCAGATTGCGCTGTCGTTGCTGCGCCGGCGTGAGACCGCTTGCAGCGCTGTCGCCGTACACCGTGGACAGGAAATTGATTTCGACGGGAAACAACTGCGCGTGAGGCTCCGCCGGATCACCGCCCTGCACGAACGAGCGAAACGGACGCCGCAAGCTGTCGTACTCGTAGCGCGTGCGATAGCGGCGGCTATTCCAGCCGCGGATCGGTTTTCCCGCAGCGTCGCTCAACGTCCAGCGCCCGCCCGCCTCGAAGCTCGTCTGATAAAGCTGCGTGCCGATCATGTCGTGGACATATCGGACGACGATGCGTCCCTGCAGATCACCTCCCTGCACGATGGCATCACGCACCTGGCGCGTGTGACCCTGGATATCGAGCTCGTACCGCGTCGCGAAGAGTCTGGGTTTGCCGCCCGCATCGGGGCCGTTGTCGGCAAGCGTAAGAAAGCGGCGGCCCAACGTATCAAGATAGGATTTCGTTGGCGTCAATGCATGGAGCGCCGCCTGCGTCGCCGCCTCCTTCTCGGCCGCACCGAGTGCGCCAAGCATCCGCCGTGCGCGCCAGGTTTGCCATCCCGGCGGCTGCAGTGCAAAGAATCGCGCGACGCAGTCCTGGATGTCGACGTCGGTGCGAGGATCGAGCGTGCAGGTGTCGTTCACGTCCCAGCGCGTCTCGGTCCACGAATCGAAGACGATCTTTTCGTAACTGCCGTTCGGATGCAGCGTTGCCACGACGCGGCCGAGAGGGTCATAGAAGATCACGGGAGCGACGCCGGCCGCCGTGCCGAACTCGAATTGATGGCGATGGGTCGCGAGCGCGCTGAAGAACGGCTCGAACCGACGCACCGGGCTGCCTTTGTTGTTGAAGATCGTCCAGCCGCTGCCCACCCAGCGAGGACTCACCACAGGGCCGCCGGGAACCACCGGTCCGGGCTCGGCTTGCCGCTTGTCCTGAATGAGCCGACCCAGTCCGTCCGAGTAAGAGAAAGCGATCTGCAGGCGACTCTGCTGTCCGGGCTGCAGATCGCTCACGTGGGTTTCGCGTGAGATGAGCACCGAATACACGGGCTGCCACTTCGTGGTATCGCCGGGATTCAGTGCACGCGAGCGACTGAACCGGTCGTATGCGACGATCGTTCGCGAGGTCGCGCCGGCGAGCAACGTTGGCGCGACGGTGTGTGGATCCGCGGCGTCGAAGATCGCATCGAGCTGCGCTGAAGTCGGGTCCGTGTTGAAACCGGTGAGCGTGTCGCCGATGGATTCTCCGGGCTTGCCGTGCATCGCGGTGCCGGCAACCTGCCCGAATGCATCGAAGGCGGTCTCGGCCTGGTTGCCGTTCGCGTCGGTAATCACTTTCGGTTGCAGCACGCGATAGTCGTATTCTGCGGTCACGATGTTGCCCACCGCGTCATGAGTGGCAACAGCGAGCAGGGTGTTGGTGTCGTAGTCCGCGGTGCCCACTTGTCCAAAGCACGTGACAAATTTCTGCGGCAGGAAGAAACGTTTGCGGGCTTCGGCCAATTCCTGTGCGGCCGTGCTGGCGGAATTGAGCGGATCTGCGCCAGTCCAGCAGAACGTGCGACCTCCGGGACGCCACCATCTTCCGTCGCCGTCGAGATCGACATACCCGCCTTGATCCGCACCCATGCCGGAAAGAATCGGCGCCGGGGCGGGCAGCAGGTTTTCGGGCGGTGCGCCGCTGATCTTTCGCTGAAACGTGGCAGCGATGAGCCCGGGTGTCATCACCAGCGTGTACATGCGGCTGCGCAGGCCGAGCGGTTCGGCAACGTGCAGCGGCAGGGTGGAGGCGAGATTGTCGCTGCGATAATAGGTGCGACTCTCGCCGATCTGTCGACGCTGTTTGATTGCGAGGTTGGGTTCGGTCTCGAACGGAATGTCGGTTGCCGACTTCAGCAGCGCGAAGCCAGCGTCGGTCCAGTCCCGAGAGTCGAAACGCTGTTTTCCGGAAGGTACGGTGTAGCCCGTCAGCTCATAGATTCGCACCGCGCTCGGCAAGGGCGTGCGATAGACGTCTGCGGGCGGCACTGCGTTCGTGACGTCGCTTTCGGTGTAGGTGATCTGCAGGCGCCGCTGCTTTTCCTGGTCCGCAGCGATGAGTTGTGGATCGGGCTGACGGCGCCCATACGCGATGGCAAGTGCCTTGCGGACGTTCCCGAACGCGTCGACCTCCAGCGTGAGCTCATGACTCGTGCGCGGATCTGCCGGATTGCGCTCGTAGCCATAGGTGATGGATTCGCGCGGATGGGTGAAGAAAACACCAAGTGCGTTGGGCCCGCGCGGCTGCATGCACACGATGCCGTAATTCTGCTCGCGCACGCTATACGGATGAGGCTGTTTCACGGAGCCATCGAGTGCGAACACTTCTTCACGCAGCAGTGCGCCTTTCAGCGCGCGGCAGGCTTCACGCTCTTCGTCGACCGACAATCCGTCTGGCAACAGGGTGTCGTCCAGCAATCGCTTCGCGGCTTGCGCGTCACTGAGTCCCGGCTCGCGGTAATACTCGCCTTCATCGGAACTATCGAGCAGCCCGGCAAAATAGCTGGAGAGTCTGCCGCGCTCGAGATAGGCACCCACGTGAAACCAGCTGCGTGTGAGAACGCGCGGCACATAGGAGCTGTCGTCGATATTGCTCGGCGCGGGCAGGGTGGGAGACGGGGTGAGTGCTGCGAGCTCTTCGCCGTCCCACTGCTCCACCATGCCGAAACCGCGGAACTCGCGTTCGACGCCGTCGAAATAGCCGTGGTGATAGGCGTATTGCGTGGAATATCGGTTGCGGCTGACATGGTCCCATGTCACTACGCGCTCGACGACGTGCACTGGAAACGGAAGCCGCGTGACCCAGGGTTTACCGGAAAGCAGGTCGGCAACGTAGAACCGCGTCGATGGCGCGTAGTCGATGCGCGTCTCGGCGCCCAGATTGTTGTCGATACCGATCAACAGGTGGGGCTTGCGGCCTCCCATGAGATCGAGATAGCGAACCGGTTGTCTCGCATCGCCTTGCAAAGGAGAGGACCAGACGAGACAAGCCGTGCCGATGCCCAGCAGATCCACCGCAGCGACCGAGCTTGCGCTATCCGTTGCAGGGAAAGCGCCGAGCCGGTGCGCGGGGCTCCACGAATTGCCCGACTGGTTGAAATACAGATCGATGCCGTTCGTGCCGATATAGATGATGTCACTCGTGCCGGAGCCATCGACATCCACGAGCCGAATGCGGCGCGCGTCGAACAGGCCATCCGTTTCGAACAGGGGCGGCGAGGCCATCGCGACTTTTGCGCCGAAGCGGCCGTAGCCGAGACTCGGCCAGTAGCACACTTCGCCATTGCGGATGCGCACGAGATCGATGAGACCGTCGCCCGAAAGATCCGCGAGAAAAACCGATTGCTCCGGATCCGCGAAGGTGACGCGCGGCCCCTCGTCTTCATCGATGGCCTGCTGCACTTTCATTTGCGGGCCGAACCCGAGCTCGCCCTGCGACTCGTGCCAGCAGAACACATCGTCTTGCGTGATGAGCAGATCCGGCCGCCCATCGCCGGTGAGATCGACGAAGTGGAGATTCGGGTCGGACCAGTCCAGGTTCGGCAGCGACGTGAACGCCCGGAAGGGCTGCCAGCCACCCGCGGGATTGCGCTCGAAGAAGCCGGGCGTCGGCGCTGTAAAGCGCGCCATCTCCATCTGACCGTCGTCTGCCAGATCCATGAACGTGTTGTCGTTGAGCGCGACGCTCCAGCAGGGTGCCGGATCGATTGTTTCGAGCGGCGCGAACCGCGCTACCGAGCGCTGCTGTCCATCCTCGAGCTGCAGATTCGCGGCGCTGAGGTTGCGCTTGAAGAAGAGTGCGCCAGGCTCCTGAGCGAGTGCGCCTACGCTTCCTTCACCATCGAGGTCGAGCCACTGCCAATTCGGAGAGGCCGCGCCGGCGGATAGGTTCTCGAGACTGACCGCATCGATATCGCGAACCGCGGTATCGATCACAGGCTTTGAATACTCGAAGCGCAGTGGCGGTACGGTTTTCGACACGTAGCCGCCACCAGTGTCGCGTCGATAGCCTTTCTGCTGAACGGAGACGAGGAACGAATAGATTGGGTTACTGGGATCGGCCGGTGCGAGGTCGTGTGAGTAGGTGAGGTCCGTCGAGCGAACGAGGCAATTCGCGCCGACGCCCGGCGCCGCCGGAAAATGATGGAACATGAGCACGCGTCGGCACAGACGATAAGTTCGCACCTCGAAGCCGGGCCGATACGTGGAGAACGGATCGGGCCGCGGCGGCCAGGTTTTGCCCGCGGTTGGCGTGGGAAGAGGCGCCGCGACGTTGTGCTCGCCGTAGTCGAAGACGAGCTCGAAGCACCAGTCTGTGGGGAGTGGCACAGCCACCGCAGCAGCGACACTCGGGAAATACGGCACACGATTGCCGTACTGAATTCGTTTCAGGTAGCGGTTAGTCGCGCGGCCTGGGGTTGTCCTGTTGCGTTCGGGCGCTGCAGCGAGATCGATGCCGGAGTCGTCTTCCGCGGCGTAGCGATAGACGATCGCGTTGCCCTTGTCGTCGTGGCTCTCGCAGATGAGCCAGCTGAAAATACGCGAGGGGTCCGCGGGATCCCGGACGCGACTCTCATCGGTCCTGCCATACCAGGTGGTGACGTTGTCTCGCGAGAGGGAGCGCCAGCAAATATCGTGCGGATCGCTGAGGCTCGACCAACGCTCGATGAGCGCGAACGCGTTTTCCAGCCGCGGACGATAGCGGCGCAACTGATACTGCTTGCCCTGCATCGTGCGCGGCGGTGGGTTGTCTTCGACCCAGCTCGTGCCGGTGTGGATGAGCGACGGCACGAGATCATCGAAGCCCGACATCATGTAGATGTCTGAACCGTTCCACCCATCGTAACGAGGCAGCCCACGGTCCGTCTTGAGCACGACTTTAGGGACGGACAGTCCCCAGCCGAAGCCGAACGCACCGTTGCCGGCACTGGAATCGTAGGCAAGCGACAGACTGGGCCCGAAATCGGAGCGGCCCGGTGTGGCATGAATAGGAACGGAAAGGGCGCCCGTTCCGTTGGCCGCGGTGACGGCGAACTTCTCGCCCATTCCCTGAATCGCGCCACCGCCTTTGGGCACGGTGAGCACCGGAATTCCGGGTGGGCCGTCTGAGGCAGCGGCTAGGTCCGCCGCTCTTGTCGCTTCGTCCATGCGTGAGTGTATGGCTGCTGCATGAGGGACACGCAAATGTTTTTTCGCAGTCGCCGTATCCTCGATGGCTCACGGACAGACTCACGGAAAGTATTCGTCGCCGGGTCAGCTGCGCCCCGCATGCACCGGAGATGCGCAACGCGTCGCGAACGCGACACGCGCTGCTTTGGATTTCTGCGCCGCAGCTGCTTCACCGAACCCATCGGAACTGCCTTCACTCTCCCTGTGTACTGATATAGGATCGTAAGCACAGGCCACCGCGCAGACGCGCGATAACTAAAAACGATTCGGGCACAGGACCTGCCTACATGCCGCGTGCCGCAGCTGCCGCTCTCAACATCTTCGTCGCCAGGTTTCCGCCCACCTTCTGGGTGGCGAACACACTGCTGCTGCCGGAACGGTTGGCGTACTACGGCAGCAAATCCGTGCTCGCGATTTTCGTTGCCCAGCATGTCGGGCTCGGCACCGTGAAAGGTATGTTCCTCGTCGGGTCCGTGTTCAACACGCTGATCTATGTGCTGCCGCTGGGCGCGGGCCCTCTCATCGATCGCATCGGTTTCAAACGGGGCCTGCTCGTCGGTTTCATCATCCTGTCGATCGGATACGGACTCATTTTCCAAGGCGGCGCACCGGCGGGGCAGTGGCTGGTCGAGAGTGTCGGGAAGACGACGTGGATCCTGCTTGCGTTGATCGTCGCTGCTATCGGCGGAGCCCTGGTAAAGCCCGCGATCGCTGCGATGGTGGCGCGCGCAACCGATGAAACGAGCCGCGCGCTCGGCTTCTCGATCTATTACACGCTGGCAAACATTGGCTGTGCCCTCGGTCCGCTGGCGGCGCTCTTCGTGCAGGAGCACATGGGAATTGCGTTCGTATTCCTGGCGTTCTCGATCCTGAGTCTGCTGCCCGCGCTGATCGTCGCGATTTCTGATGCAGAGCCCGAAGAGTCTGTCCGGCCAGGCGCCAGGACGCTCAAACAGATCCTGGCGCAAATGGCCCCTGCGTTGTTCGATCCGCGCTTCATGCTGCTGCTGCTGATCCTTTCCGGATTCTGGTTTACGTTCTGGCAGCTCTACTACGCACTTCCGTTCTACGCGGAGGCCTACCTTGATTTCTCCAGCTATCAGGCCCTGCATTCGGTCGAGGCCTGGATCATCATGCTGTTGACGGTTCCCGTCGCATTTTTGGTCCGCCGCCTTCGGCTGATGTCCGCCATGATCCTGGGAGTGGCGATCGCCGCGATGGGCTGGTTCGTCCTGGCGCTGTGGCCGACGATTACCGGCCTGTTCGTCGGCGTCGTCGTGTTCGCGATCGGCGAAGCGATCCATGCCCCGAGGTTCTACGATTACGTTGCGAGCATCACCCCTGCGGGACAGACCGCCACCTACATGGGGCTCACCTCTCTCCCTGTTGCCATCGGCACGTTCGCGGCGGGCGCAACGAGCGGCGAGCTGGTCGAGTATTTCGTTTCGAACCAGAATCCTGCCGCGCCACAGATGTGGTACGTGGTTGGCGCCTGCGGTCTTCTGACGGCTCTTCTTTTGCTGGCCTACGACGCGTTCGTGTCAGCACGACCCGCGAGGTAAGGATCCAATGTTCTCACGGAAGCGTGCGATCCTCGTCGGTGCAGACAACTACGTGCACGGACTCACTCCCCTGAAATACTGCGGTAACGACGCGGGTGGCGTTGCGCGGGAATTCAGGAACTCGCTTCAGTTCCGGAAGGACGACGTGCTGGAGTTCAGGGAGGGACACGACGCGTCGCGGCCCGAACGCAATGTGATCCTGAGCCAGATGAGCCGGTTCCTGTTCGAGGGGAAGGTCCAGCCGGACGAGCTCCTCATCTTCTATTTCGCTGGCCACGGCATGATAGACACGTCCACAGGCAAGGATTACCTGATGCCCGTCGACGCGTCCAAATATGATTTCGTGGGCACCGGTATTGCGGTGGAGCACGTCATCAGTCTGCTCACCAGGACCGGCTGCAAGAATATCGTGATGTTCATCGATGCGTGCCGAGAGGCCTACAGTGGCGCGCGCGGCACGACGTCAGTCGGCCATCACAGTCGCAGTGCCCTCGAGCGCAGCGGCATCGTCACATTCTTTGCCTGCGATCCTCACGAGCTGTCGTATGAGATCGGCGATATTGGCCATGGCTCGTTCAGTCACGGCGTCCTCAAGGCGATCGAGAATCCGGCGTGTCAGACGGTGCAGGCCATCGACACGTTCCTTCAGGAGAATGTACCCACGATCAACAGTCGTTACGGGATACCGGCCCAGCGACCGTTTACCGTGATCTCTCCCGCCGACAAGGCGGACCTCGCCGTTTTCTATCGCGAAACCTCCGGGCCGCCTTCGGCCGACCTTCGCATCGCGAACCTGCGCGAGCTGGTCGGCAATGCGTTCACCGACAAGGACGTCAGCTACGAATGTCTCGGCCCGATCCTGAGCTTTCTCAAGCATGCCGAGCGGAAAGGCAACGTCCTCGACGACCTGGACGTTCGCCGCATGCGGCACATCGAAGAGCTGTGCCTCCAGAAGATCACCGACGATGCGTTCCTGTTTCTGTGGTCGGCCGCTGAAAAGCGTTCGCCGATCCTGCCTCCCAAGCGACTTTGAGCACGTAGGGCGCCATGGACGAAAACGACACATCACGACCGGCCGAACCTCGCAAACTGGATTGGCCTTCCAGCATTCGCAACCGATTTGCGCTGGATTACGCGGCTGCCGCCGTCGAGGCCGAGCAACGCAACGAGCCGGCCGACGCGCTTGCGCGGCTCGAGGAAGCCTGCGAGCGGGAACCGCACAACGTCGACTTCCGGTTGCAACTGGGGCAACTCTATTTCCAGCGAAGACAGTTCGATGACGCCGTCGACACGTTCCGGGGCGCGCTGAAGCTCGATTTTACGAACCTGGCCGCCTGGAAAGGATTGGGCTTCTCGCAGCACGAACGAGGCAAGCCCGGCGAAGCGATCTACTGCTACCTGAAATATATCGAGCTGAATCCTCACGACGCAGACGTTCAGTCCAACCTGGTGGAGGCATTCGCGGCCAGCGGCAGCTTCGAAGAGGCGATCCGCGTTGCCGAGCATGGGTGCCGCGCATTCCCCGACGACGGCTGTGTCTTCCACCTTCTGGCCGCGCGGTGCCGCTTCGACATCGGCGAGCTCGACAACGCCATGACCCATCTCCAGCAGGCCGATGAACGGGACTGCGGTATCGCGGAGATCTACAACCTCATGGGCACCATCCGAGCGGTCCAGGGCGACTTCGAAAGCGCGCTCAAGCAGTATCAAAGGGCCCTCGCGCTGGATGCCGGGAATGCCTCGGCCCACCTCAATTCGGGGCGTGTCTTTGCTCGAACGGGCCGCTATGAGGAATACCTGGCTGCGGTTCAGCGCGCAATTGCTCTCTATGGAGAAGGCGCCGATGCCGAAACATTGTCGAGGGCCTACTGGGAAGAAGGATGGGCCTACATCCGACTCGAGCGCTGGCAGGAATCGATCGAATCGAGCCGCAAAGCCGTTGCGCTGAATGCGAGCACGGCCGCCGTTCGTTTCAACCTCGCACTCGCTCTATTGCACTCCGGCGACAAGGCGCAGGCACTTGCGCAGTACGAGGCAGCCGTTGCGCTGGACGATATCGGCTCGCTCCAACACGACGGCATTCATGACCTCCGGGAGGCACTGAAACGCCGGCCCGATCTCGAGGGCGGGAAAGAGATTCTGGAGAGGCTGATGAAGGCTCACGCGCTCGCGATGGCGAGGCATCCGGATCTGTTGTCGACAATGTGAGAGCGCCCTCGATACGCGGGCAAGGGCGTCGCGCCCTTGCGGCCGCTGGGTATATACCCGACTGATCGACCGCCGAGCCGCCGTGGACGGCCAAAAGCGTGTATTGCAGTATTCGACGTGCAATCATGCTCGAAGCACCGTGCCGAAGGCGAAGATGAGCGCTCTGGCTGGCTATCAACTCCTGAAGCTCCGCGAAGACCGTGACCTCGCTTGGTATCGGGGCGAGACAACTTCCGCGGAGTCGCCCATCCTCGTGCTCGCCCCCGTGGCGGAAGTCCCGGCGAGCATGACCCTGCTGCGGATGGAGCATGAGCTTTCGCTCGCAGACTCCATTCAACCCGACTGGGGCCTCCGTCCGCTCTCCCTGGCTCGCCACAACGGCCGCACCATCCAGATCTTTGCGGATCCGGGCGGTGATTTCCTGGATCGGGAAACAGCCCGGCAATCCGGTCTTCGTTGGAAGCTCCAGACCGCCTGCTCCCTGACGGCGGCGATCGGCCGCATGCATGCGCACGGGTTCATTCACAGGGATATCAAGCCCGAAAACGTGATTGTCGACGCGCGCGGCACGGCGCGGCTGACGGGATTTGGCGTTGCATCCCGATTGCCGCGTGAACGACAGGCGTTGACTCTGCCCTCGGCCCTGACCGGAACGCTGGCCTACATGGCGCCCGAACAGACCGGGCGCATGAACCGCTCCGTCGACACCCGCAGCGATCTCTACTCGTTGGGCGTGACGCTTTACGAGCTGTTTGCCGGGGTGCTGCCGTTCAGTGCATCCGATCCGCTCGAGTGGATTCATTGTCATCTCGCGCGTCACCCCACACCGTGGGCCAGTGTCGCTCCGGGGATTCCCGAAGTGGTCGGCCGCATCGTGTTGAAGCTGCTCGAAAAGACACCTGAGGATCGCTATCAGACCGCGGAGGGGGTCAGAGCCGACCTGGCTCGATGCCTGGCAGAGCTGGACGGTCACGCTGAAATCGCTTCGTTTCAGCTGGGTTCGCGGGACCTGTCGCACGAGCTTCGGGTCCCCGAGAAGTTGTATGGCCGCGAAACCGAGATCCGTGAATTGGTCGAGGCGTTCGACACCGTGGTCAAAGAGGGCGTGCCGCGGCTCGTGCTGGTCACGGGCTACTCCGGCATCGGCAAATCGTCGCTGGTGAACGAGCTGCATCAGGCCCTGGTACCGGTTCGCGGTTTGTTCGCGGCGGGAAAATTCGATCAGTACAAGCGAAACATTCCGTACGCCACGCTGACCCAGGCGTGCCGACAGCTCATCCGGCACGTGCTGAGCGAGAGCGATACGGAGCTTGCGCATTGGCGCCGCCATTTACGCGAGGCCGTCGGGACGAACGGCCAGCTGATCGTCAACGTGATCCCGGAGCTGGAGCTCGTCATTGGCAAGCAACCCGACATTTCGGAGTTGCCGTCACAGGATGCGAAGAGCCGCTTCCAGCAGCTGTTCGCCCGATTCCTTTCGGTGTTTGCGCAGCCGGACCATCCGCTGGTGGTGTTTCTCGACGACCTGCAATGGCTCGACGCGGCCACGCTCGAGCTGCTCGAATATCTTCTCGTCAAGCGAGCGGCGCGTCATGTGTTGTGGATCGGAGCCTATCGTGACAACGAGGTGACAGCGTCCCACGCACTCACGCGAAGCATCGCTGCGATCCGCGACGGCGGCGCGCCGATTCGCGAGATGAACCTCGCGCCCCTGACGCGCACGGATGTCGAGACGCTCATCGCCGAAACCCTTCAGACCGATCCCGTCCGATGCCAACCGTTGGCCGATCTCGTCCACGAAAAGAGTGGGGGAAATCCGTTCTTTGCCATCCAGTTCCTGATGGCGCTCGCCGAAGAGTCGTTGATCCACATCGATCAGGGCAGTGGCCGCTGGGAATGGGACATCGCGCGCATTCGCGCGAAAGGCTACACCGCCAACGTGGTCGACCTGATGGCGGGCAAGCTGAATCGATTTCCGCCCGCGACCCTCGATGCCCTCAAATGGATGGCGTGCGTGGGGGCTTCGGCAGACTCGCAGACTCTGGCCCGCGTGCGGGAAACAACGCGGGATCGTATCGAGAGCGACCTCGAGGAAGTCGTTCGCGTCGGGCTCATCCTCAAACGTGAGCATGTCTATACCTTTCTGCACGATCGGGTGCAGGAGGCCGCCTACGCACTGATTCCCGCTCCGGAACGAGCGGCGATGCATCTGCGCATGGGTCGGACTCTGGTCGCCGAAGGGCGAGCCTCGGATCTGGATGAACCGGTGTTCGAGATCGTCAACCAGTTCAATCGAGCCGGAACGCTGCTCATCGATGCGACCGAACGCGAGACGATCTCGGAGCTCAATCTCGAGGCGGCGCAACGCGCGCGCATTTCGACGGCGTATGTTTCCGCGCTCTCGTACCTCGAAATGGGGCGAGCGCTGCTGCCGGCCGATCGCTGGGAGCGTCTTTATCGCCTGACCTTCGAGCTCGAAGTGGGCACTGCAGAGTGCGAGTTCCTCACCGGTAGTCTGCAGGCGGCCGAACAGCGGCTCAACAACCTCGCGAGCCGCGCCGTGAGCCTGGTCGATCGTGCTTCGGTGGCCTCGTTGGCCATCACCTTGCAGACCGCAGTGGGGCGCATGGATCGGGCGGTGGAGATGTGCCTTGCGTACCTGCGCCAGGTCGGCATCCACTGGAGCGCTCATCCCTTGAACGCCGAGGTCGAGCAGGAATACGAGCCGATCCGGCGCGAGATCGAAGCCGGTGAAATCGAGCGGCGTCTGGTGCTGCCGCTGATGGGTGATCGGGACCGCCGGGCCACGCTGGACGTGCTGGCCGCGGTGCTGCCGCCGGCGTTTTTTTCCGATCAGAACTTCGTTTGCCGGGTTCTGTGCCGCATGACGAACTCGAGCCTCGAGCAGGGGAACAGCGGCGCGTCCGCGCTCGCGTACGCGTATCTCGGAATGGTTCTCGGGCCGCGTTTCGGTCAGTACGCGGCGGGCTACCGCTTTGGCAAAGTGGGCATGGCGCTGACCGACGAACCGGGGCTCGATCGCTTCAAGGCGCGCGTCGTCATGACCTTCGGTCATCACGTCATTCCGTACACGCGGCACATGCGTGAAGGGCGAGCGCTGCTCCTCAAGGCGTTCGACCTGGCCAACGAAACAGGGGACCTGACGTATTCGGGGTTCAGCTGCTGCACGCTCATCACGAACCTGCTGGGTTGCGGCGCGCCCCTCGGCGAGATCGAAGCCCAGGCGGAGCGCACCCTCGCGTTCGTCCGCGATGCCCGGTTCGGGCTCATCGTCGACATCATCTCCGCGCAGTTACAACTCGTTCGGGCGTTGCGCGGCATGACCGACTCGGTGGCCAGTTTTCGCGATGGGACTTTCGACGATGACACGTTTCAGGATCGGCTCATGGCCGATCCGGGCCTCGCGATCGCGGCGTGCTGGTACTGGATTCGCCGGCTGCAGGCCCATTGTTTCGCGGGGCAGTTCGCCGCGGCGGTCGAGGCATCGAAGCGCGCGGAGCCCTTGCTGTGGACCACCGCGGGCCACCTGGAGCTCGTCGAGTTTCATTTTTATTCCGCCGTCGCGCGGGCTGGAATGCTCGACTCCGCCGCGGTCGAGACCCCGGACTCTCACCTGGCAGCGTTACGCGCTCACTGCGATCAGTTGCGCATCTGGGCGGATAATAGCCCGGAGAGTTTCGGTCAGCATGCCGATCTCATCGAGGGTGAGCTGCTGCGCATCGAAGACGCACCGCTGGACGCGCTCCGGAAATACGAGAAGGCAGCGGCGGGCGCGCGTGCGCACGGCTTCGTGCAGATCGAAGCCCTTTCATACGAGGCCGCGCATCGTTTGAACGCGCAGCTGGGATTGCCCATGAGTGCGAGCTCGTCATTGCGGGCTGCGCGGGATTGTTACGTGAAGTGGGGCGCGGCCGGCAAGGTCAAACAACTCGAGCGGACTCACGCCGAGCTGCGCGCGGCGGCGCTTCGAGCGAATGGGCCAGACGCGCCGGTTCGTGCGGAGGAACAGCTCGATATCGCAACGCTGCTGAAGACCTCGCAAGCGGTCTCCGGCGAGATTGGCTTGGAGCGCCTGATTCGCACGCTGCTCGTCCTCGCGCTCGAACATGCCGGCGCCGAGCGGGGTTTGTTGATCATGCCGCGCCGGAACGAGCTGGTCGTCGAAGCCGAGGCGACGGTGGGGCACAGCTCGGTCGACGTGGTGCTTCCCAGGCGCCCCTTGACCGCGCGGGACGCGCCGGAGTCTCTCGTGCAGTACGCCCTGCGCTCGCAAGACGCAGTGGTTCTTGCAGATGCGCTCGAGGATCCACAGTTCGGCGGCGATCCTTATGTTGGCAACGGGCAGCATCGATCGTTGCTCGCCTTGCCTCTGTTGAAGCAGACCAAGCTCATCGGCGTGCTCTATCTGGAAAACAAGCTGGCGCCGCATGTCTTTACGCCATCCCGGCTTGCGATCCTCAAGGTGCTGGCTTCGCAGGCGGCGACATCGCTGGAGAATGCCTCGCTGGAGGAGAAGGACGCGTTGCTCAAGGAGGTTCATCACCGCGTCAAGAACAACCTGCAGCTGATCAGCAGTCTTCTGAACCTGCAGGCGAGCCGCATCACTGATCCGGGTGTCGCGGAGTTATTCGCCGAAAGTCGCAACCGGGTCCGCTCCATGGCGCTCGTGCACGAGAATCTGTATCGGGCCGGAAGTTTCGCGAGAATCTCGATGAAGGCGCATGTGCAGAGTTTGTGCGCGGAGCTCGTGCGCGTTTACAGCGCCCGCACACGGAATGTCGAGTTGACCACGCATATTGCGGACATCCTCTTCGACGTCGATCGTGCAGTGACCTGCGGCCTCATCATCAACGAGCTGGTGTCGAACGCTTTGAAACATGCCTTTCCTGCGGGCCGGTCCGGGCAGATTCGGGTGGAGCTGACCCACCGCGAAGAATCCCAATGCGTACTGGTCGTGGCCGACGACGGCACGGGCATGCCTTCGGCCCTGCGGAGCGGCCGCGGCGACTCTCTCGGAATGGAGCTGGTCCATGACCTGGTGGGGCAGCTCGGCGGAATCTCCACCGTCTCTGGCGATTCCGGAACGGTCTGGACGATCCAGTTTGCGGTCAACGATCCACGAGTGATGGTGCAGTGATGCCGGCTAGCATTCTGATCGTCGAGGATGACCGCGTCGTGGCGCGCGATATCGCGCAACAGCTCGTGCGGATCGGGCACTCCGTCGTCGGCGTGACGGGGCGTGGCGAAGAGGCGGTCTCGATCGCGCGGACTTCGAAGCCCAGTATCGTGCTGATGGACATTCGCCTCGAGGGTGGCGTGGACGGCATCGAGGCGGCCCATCTGATTCGGCAGGAGTGTCGAATCCCCGTGGTCTTCCTCACCGCTTACGCGGACGATGAAACTGTCCAGCGGGCGAGTGTGACGGAGCCGTTCGGTTATCTGATCAAGCCTTTCGAAGACTCGCAGCTCCGCACCGTCATCGAAATGGCGCTCTACAAGCACGCGGCCGAAGCCCGGCTTCGCGAAAGCGAGCGGCGTTACGCGACGACGTTATCCAGCATCGGCGATGCGGTGATTGCGACAGACGTGCAGGCGCGCATCACCTTCATGAATCCCGTCGCGGAGATGCTCACGGGTTGGCCGCAGGAGGAGGCGTTGGGAAGGCCGTTGCCCGAGGTGTTTCGGATCGTGAATGAGGAAACCCGCCAGGTCGTCGAAGACCCGGCCGGCAAGGTGCTTCGACTCGGCGTGCAGGTGGGCCTTGCGAACCATACCGTATTGCTCAGGAAGGGCGGCGGAGAAGTTCCGATCGACGATTGCGGTTCGCCGATCCTGAATGACGACGGAGTCATTACCGGCGCCGTGCTCGTGTTTCGCGACCTGTCGCCCCGGCAGCGCGCCGATGAAGCCCTTCGAAATGCGGAGGCCGAGCTTGCGCGCGTGTCTCGCCTGACGACCATGGGCGAGCTTGCCGCGTCGATCGCCCATGAGATGAATCAGCCGCTGATGGCCATCGTCACGAATGCCGAGGCGTGCCTCGTCTGGCTGACCGCGAACAACCCGGATCTTGGCAAAGCGCGCGAGGCCGCCGAGCGGATCATTCGAGACGGGCATCGGGCCGGCGACGTGATCCGCAGCATTCACACCCTCGCGAAGAAATCTCTGCCGGAAATGGTGGACCTGCGGATCAACGGCACGATCGGCGACGTGCTCGGACTGATTCACGCGGAGTTGCGGCGGCAGAACGTCAGCCTGCACACCGACCTGACTCGCGAGGACCCGCTGGTCCGCGGCGATCGGGTTCAGCTGCAGCAGGTCGTCCTGAATCTGGTGATCAACGCCGTCGAGGCGATGGCGGCCGTTCAGGATCGGCCTCGTGAATTGCGCGTCGGCTCGCGGCTGGAAGGTCCGCGCCACGTTCTGGTGACGGTGGAGGATAACGGCACCGGGCTCGAAGCCGGCAAGATGGAGCGGGTCTTTACTCCCTTCTTCACGACCAAACCGGAAGGCGTTGGCGTCGGGCTGTCGATTTGCCGCTCCATCGTGGAAGCGCATGGGGGAAGGATCGCCGCTCTGCCTCGGCAACCGCACGGCAGCCTCTTTCAGGTCAGCCTGCCACTGATGACGAGCGGGAGCTCGAATGACTCATCCTGAGACAGACGCTCCCGTCGTCGTTGTCATTGACGATGACGGATCGGTGCGCGAATCCATTGGCAGCCTTCTGCAGAGCGTGGGCTTGCAGACAGAGTGTTACGCCACCGTGCGGGACTTCCATTCGAGGGCTGCGCCACGGCCACCTGCCTGCATGGTCCTCGACGTACGTCTGCCGGGCAAAGGCGGGCTCGATTTCTACGAGGAGATCGGCCGGGCCAGTTTCAGCGTGCCGGTCATTTTCATCAGCGGATTTGCCGACGTGCCCATGTCCGTGCGCGCAATGAAGGCCGGCGCGTTCGAATTTCTGACCAAGCCGGTTCGCGGACAGGAGCTGCTGGAGGCCGTGCAGAAGGCGATTGCGCAGAACGAGGCGGGCGGCACGCTGCCGTCGATCAGTGCGATTCGCGAGGCATATGAAAGTCTGACCCCGCGCGAGCGCGAGGTCCTGGCCGGCGTGACTACGGGGCAGATGAACAAGGAAATCGCCGCGCGGATCGGGCTCAGCGAGGCGACCGTAAAGCTGCATCGAGGCCAGGTCATGCGGAAGATGGGCGCGTCATCGTTCGCGCAACTGGTCCTCATGGCGGAGAAGCTGCGCGCCATACGAAGGTCGTAGGTTCTTGGACCCACGGATAGCCCATGCGGCTCGGGGATAGTTGAACGCGCATCTGCGCTGGCGCAACCTCGTCCCGCATACGAGGGCCCCGGTGTCCGCATGAATCTGATCGCGGTTGTCGAGGATGACAGCACCGTCTGCGAAGCGCTCGAGGCTCTGCTCCAGGCGATGGGACATTCCGTCGTGACGTTCGAGCGTGGAGAGAACCTGCTTGCCAGTCCGGCCCTGTCGCAGGTTTCGTGTGTGATCACCGACATCCAACTGCGCGGCATGTCCGGCCTCGACCTGCAGGAGCGGCTCCGCGACGCCGGCCACGATATCCGTTTCATCGTGCTCACGGCCTTCCCCGACGAACGCGTGCGTGAGCGCGCGCTGAAGCTCGGCGCGGTTGCCTTTCTGACCAAACCGGTGCGGAAGGCGAATCTGGTGGCGGCGCTCGAGCAGGCGCTCGGCCCGCCATGACTGCCGATGGGCGCGACACTCTCTTCAGGTTCGGCGGGCTCGTCGTCGCGCCGGCCGCGCGGCAGGTATCCCTCGACCAGGAACCGGTCATGGTGGGCAGCCGGGCATTCGACCTGCTGCTGGTTCTCCTGCAACGGCACGGAACCCTGGTGTCGAAGCGCGAGATCATGGAACGCGTATGGCCCGATACCATCGTCGAGGAAAACTGCCTGCGGGTGCATATCGCCGCGCTTCGCAAAGCACTGGGACCCTACGGTCGCGCCATTCGCACCGTTGCGGGACGCGGTTATGTGTGGACTGAAGTCACCGAAATTGCGTCGCTCGGGCGCGCGCCCATCGCGGGAGCAGAGCGCTCGTGTGAAGTGGCGAACGTTCCAAGGTGGGCAGCCGTCATCGATGACGATGCGGGCGTGTGCGAGGCGGTGTGCGGCCTCATCGAATCGGTGGGCATCGAGGCCCGGCCTTTCGCTTCCGTCGTGGAGTTCCTGAAGCGTTTCGAGCCGACCGAGCCGGCGTGTTTTGTGCTCGACGTCAGGCTACCGGGCCGCAGCGGACTCGATTTCCTCGAAGACCTCGCGGCACGCGACATGAAGATCCCGATCATCTGCATGAGCGGGTACGCGGATGTCCCCATGTCCGTGCGGGCAATGAAAGCCGGTGCCCGCGAGTTTCTGCTCAAGCCGCTGCGACATCAGGACCTGGTCGACGCGATTCAGCGCGTAGTGCCCGTCGTCCCCTGATGGCCATTAGATCTTTTCACAAACGTTAATTGGGCAGCGCGGGCGCGTGCTGCGAACATCGTTTTGTGAATGAAGAACACGTGTTCGTCTTTGGCTCGTTCCGATTCCTGCCGCGCCGGCAGCTGCTGCTTCGGGAAGGCCAGCGTATAAAGCTCGGATGCAGGGCGATGGATATTCTGCATCTGCTGTTGAAGAGCTCAGGGGAGCCCGTCAGCAAACGCGCGTTACGGGAATTTGTCTGGCCCGACACCTTCGTTCACGAAGGCAACCTCAAGGTTCATATTCACAGCCTGCGCCGCGCACTGGGCGAGACTTCACCGCAGCCTACCTATATCGCCACCGTTGCCGGGCGAGGCTATCGGTTCATACCGCCGGTCTCGAGCGAACGAGTTACCTCGACGACGGTGTCACGTGAGGTCGTGCCGCTCGTCCACAGCCTTCCCGCGCAACGGGCCTTGATCGGGCGTCAGTCCGACATCAAACGGCTCGCGGGTTTGCTCGCGGAGAAAAATCTCGTGACGCTGGTGGGGCCGGGTGGCGTGGGAAAGACGACCATCGCTGTGACCGTGGCCCATCGGCTGCAGGAGACGTTTCCCGACGGCATCTACTTCGTGGACCTTTCCATCACGAACGATTTGTCTTCTGTGCCTGACATTCTCGCTGCCGTTTGTGGCATTCGGGGCCACCCGCCCGACATCGTGGCGGCGGTGGTGAGGCATCTTGGAAATCGTCGCGTCCTGGTATTGATCGATAGCTGCGAACACGTTCTCGCTGCCGTGGCTTTGATCGCGACTCGCTTTCAGGAGGCCGGGATCGCAGCGCGCGTGCTTGCGACCAGCCTCGAACCGCTGCGGCTGAGTAACGAGGCCGTGCAGTTGATCGAGCCGCTAGATTATCCGTCGACAGCGGCAATGCGCGCACTTCCCGAGGCGCTGCGATATTCATCCATCGCGCTGTTCGCGACCCGCGCATTGGAATGGGCCGACTATCCACTGACGGACAGCGATGTCCCCGCCGTCGCGACGCTGTGTCAGAAGTTGGGCGGTTTGCCGCTTGCCATCGAGCTTGCGGCAACCCAGCTCGGCCAGTATTCGCCGGCCACGTTGCTCGAATCACTCGATCGTCGTTTCAGCCTGCTGCGCAACGAAGACCCCGATGCGCACCGCCGACATCGCACGCTGTGGGCGACATTGGACTGGAGTTACCAGCTGCTGTCAGCGGGTGAGGCCACGATCTTTCGCCTCGTGTCGCTGTTTTCCGGGACGTTCACGCATGAGGACGTTGCGGCCATGGCGCAGGTGGTGGGGTTCAACGCGTATCAAACCACTGTCGCGCTCGGTGGCCTCGTGGCGAAGTCGCTCGTCGCCGCGGAAGTGGATGAGGATACTCTTCGCTACAGGCTGCTCGATTGGGCTCGCGTCTACGCCGCCGAGCGACTGAGCGAGGACCCATTGGCCCATGAAGCGCAGCGGCACTTCGCGCACTTCATGGTCTCGACATTGGAGCGCTTCGCCCAAGAACGAGGCTCCAGCTTCCTGGCGGAGCCTGATCGGGCGCTCTACAAATGGAAGCTCAACGACCTGCGTGACACGCTGAGCTGGTGTTTCAACGCCGGCAATGATCCTGCACTCGGCATTCGTCTGACCGTCCTGGCGATTCCGCTGTGGGATGAATTCTCGCTCATCGCCGAACAGCAGGCGCAGGTCGACCGCGCCCTGAAACACAGCGCCTCGCCTGCTTGTTCTGCAGATCAGCTCGCGCTGCTCGCGGTATCCAGGGCGTGGAGCCTGGCACACCGACGCCTCCGCGCCGCTGGCGATGCGTGGGCCCTGGCCGTCCAGTTTGCCGAGCGGGGCAACGACGTGAATCAGCGGCTGCGCGCGTTGTGGGGACAGGCGGCGTATTTGATCATCGCAGGGCGCTACCGCGAGGCGTCGGGTTGCCTGGAGGACTATCACCAGATCGCGCTTCAGCACGAGAACGGTGTGGCCGTCCCCGACGGAGAACGGTTGTCGACGATGGCGATGGTCTGCCTCGGGAAACTGACGGCCGCGCGAAGCAAGCTCGAACGACTGTGGCGCGAGCTGAGGCGAGGCGTGCCCAGCTCCGGAGTTCCTCGATATCAGGTAGAGCCGTACACGGTGATTCGGTGGGGAGAGTTATTGGTCACGTGGTTGATGGGCTATCCCGATCGCGCCACCGCCCTGGCAAACGAGACGGTCGACTACATCGGCCACGCAGGCCACACACAGGCTCATTCACACGTGCTCGGAACCGCAGCCATACCGATTGCGCTGTGGAACAGCGACCTCGAGAGCCTGGAGCGGTACACCGCGCAGCTGGGAGCCAATCTCGCCGAGGATGTCGACGTGTGGAGGCCGGGGCATCGTTTTTTCAGTGCCCTGATTCTTCACGCCCGCGGGGAGCGCAGCGCTGTCGACGAAATGCGTTCGGCGATCGACGAGATTCAGGCGACTGACTTCCTCATGCACGTGCCTTTGTATCTGGGCTTGCTGGCCGACGCTCTCCTGAAAAATGGCGCGCTGGCCGAGGCAGAGCGAACTGTGGAAGAGGCGTTGAACGTGCAGGCCCGAACGGAGGAAGCGTATTCACTTCCCGATCTGCTGCGGATCCGGGCAAAGGTATGGGTATCGCGCGGCCGTCGCGAAGCGGCGGAACGGCCATTGCTTGATGCCATGGCGAAGGCCACTGAGATGAACGCGCGTTCGTTGCAGCTGCGTGTCGGCTGCGATCTTGCCGATCTTTGGATCGCGGCAGGGCGGGGGGCAGAGGCGGCTGCGCTGCTGGGCCCTGTCTACGACGCGTTTTCCGAAGGATACGAAACCCACGACGTGCTGCGTGCGGCTGCTTTGCTCGAGGCGACCAAGGACTTCGCGCGCCGGGCTTGAATTCGTCGCAGCATCAGGCGCGCGTGACAAAGCTGCGCCTCGCGTGCAAGAGATCCTTCGCGCAGCCGTTCGGCAGCATAGGTTCGAGTACCGTCCAGCAGTCGATAGCGCACTGACTGTTCGCGGGATTCAGCCGTAACGAGCGATTTTTCCACCAGGCATCGCAGGCCGACGATCGTTCGATAGGCATCGAAGCCCGCCACACGCGTCATCGCGACGACATCATCCAGATCGAACGACTCGGCAAACACCGAAACCAATTGCAGGATCGTCGTCTCATCCGCAGACAGCCGGCGATAACTTCTGTCGAGTGTCGCCAATAGCGCGTGATGTCGGTGTTCCTGCAGCGTCTCGAGAAGCGCTGAAGCCCCTCCCGAGCCTGTTCTGGCTGCTGCAAGTTCAATGGCGAGGGGCAGCCCGTCCAGCGCTGAACAGAGTGTGGCGACGGCTGACGCGTCGCTGTCAGAAAACTGATAGTTGGCGCACTCGAGCGCACGGGTGGCGAAGAGTTTCACTGCAGGGTAGAGCAGCGCCTCCTTCGCAGTGGTGATTCCCGATCGCGGAGGAACGCCGAGGGGTTTGAGTGGCTGAACGTTCTCAACGCTCAGTCCCAGTGGTTCCCGGCTCGTCGTCAGCAGACGTGTGGTGACGCCTGATTCGTGAAGCCGAGTTGCGGCCATCGCTGCCGCGGGCAGCAAATGTTCGCAACTGTCGAGCACCACGAGGCTGCGTCGATGCATCAGGTGCTCGACGATTGCGTCCATCGGGTCGGCCACGATGCCGCGAAGGTCCAGCGCTGCTGCCAGTACATCCGGCAGGCGAGCACTGTCGTGAGTGGTTGAAAGGTCCACGAAGTGCACGCCATCGGCAAAACGGTTCCTGATTTGATGGGCGACACTGACAGCTACGGTGGTCTTGCCCACGCCACCTGGTCCCACCAACGTCACGATGCGGTGTTGCACGAGCGCGTTCGCGATTCGATCGATGTCGCGCGCCCGTCCAATCACGGCAGATTGCGCGGGAAGACGGGGAGCGCCGGGTGTGACCTCGCAGGCGTTTTCGACGAGCTCCGCGGATTCGACGACGACCGACGGTATGAAGCGATAGCCGCGACCCGCGACGGTCGCGATGTACGTCGGCTGCGGGCGAGTTTCGCCTAGCGCGCGTCGCAGGCTGTGAATATAGACCCTGAGATTGCCTTCGTGGACGAACTGGCCGGGCCAGATCGATTCGAGCAACGTGTTCTTGCCCACCACTGCACCGGCGTTGCGGACCAGCCGCGACAGGATCTCGATCGCCTGCGAGCGCAGCGGGATCGTGCGTTCGCCGCGAAGGAGCAGGCGACGGTGAGGCAGCAGTTTGAATGGGCCGAACCGGAATTCGCAGGGCGCATCGTCATCGGACTGGATCATTGCGCATTCAGCTCCCGACATGCAGGAGACACGAGCCGTGCGGCGAGCGTAAGTCGCGCGGCTGCATTCGGCTGTTAATTGTGGTTAACCGTGCCTGGGCTGCACCTCGGCGCGCGCATAGCGGCTTCAGGTCCGAGTGCAATACAACTCCGTGTTAATGCCTCTTTACCCCCTCGTCGATCCGGCGGTGCTAGGTTTTCGAACACCGAGATCTCGCCACAACACCGCAAGGGGATACCCATGAAAGCAGCCCGCATGCACGAATACGGTAAGCCTGTCGTTCTCGAGGAGGTGCCGATTCCCGATATCCAGCCCGATGAAATTCTGGTCCAGGTCAAGGCGTGCGGCATGTGCCGCTCCGACGCGCAGCTCATCGATGGATACTTTCGCAAATACGCCGACATCCCGACGCCGATCACGATAGGTCACGAGATCACCGGCGTCGTCAGCAGGATTGGCAGCGTAGTGCCCAAGGTGGCCGGCTTCAGGCAAGGCGACTCCGTCGTCGTTGCGCCCGGATGGGGCGATGGCGTCTGCCGTCATTGCCTCATCGGCAACACGCACATCTGCCCGAACGTGCGGTGGCCCGGGTTCGGACCCTACGGCGGATTCGCGGAATTCATCCCCGTGCCGGCTCGCTATCTGGTGAAGGCGGACCCGCGTCTAAAGTTCGAGCAGATCGCGCCGCTCACCGATGCGGGCCTCACACCCTATCGCGGCATCAAGAAGCTCCGCGATGCAGGCGCACTCGGTCCGAACCGGGTCATGGGCGTTTTCGGTGTCGGTGGACTCGGTGCTTATGCCGTGCAGTACGCGAAGCTGCTCGGAGGCGGTGCGAAGGTGGTTGCCTTCGCGCGCAACCCGGACAAGCTCGCGGTCGCGAAGGAGTATGGCGTCGATCACGTCATCAATGTCAAAGGAAAATCAGCGGCTGACGTCGCGAAGGAGCTCGGCAAGGCCACGGGGCAGAATGATCTCGATGCGATCATCGACTGCGCGGGCGCTCCGGAGATGATTCAACTCGCACTCAGCTTGCTCGCCACGAGCGGCCACTATGTCGATGTGGGCCTGGTGGGCGACCGCATCGACATTCCTCTTTTCCCGCGAGTGTCCCGCGAACAGACGATCCAGGGATCTTACTGGGGCAACAACACCGATCTCACCGAGGTCATGGCACTGGCCGCACAGGACAAGATTCGCCACACGGTGAAGGTGTTCGCGTTCGAGCAGATCAACGAGCATCTGGACCTGCTGCGGGCAGGAGAAATTGTCGGCCGCGCCGTGATGAAGTTCTGACCCGGCTCGACTGACCCCGGCTCTACTGTGAGATCAGGGAGCTCGCTTTGCGCAGGTCGGCCGTTTCGAACCCTTCCGTAAAGCGAGAACGGATCCGGCACACCATCGCTGTCGCTTCGTCGTGTCGATCGGAGCTCATGTAGATCTCCGCCAGACTCGTGGTCGCGCGCAGCTCCCAGGCCATTGCGCCCTGACGGCGGGCCCAATGGATCGCCTGGCGAAGGAGGTTCTCGGCCTTGCGCGCGGCCCGACCGGATCCGGCCGCGCGCACGAATTCGCCCTTGAGGCGCAGCGCTTCGGGCAAGGCATAGCGCTCGCCCGTCCGCTCGCACCAGAGGAGCGTGTCCTCGATCGTACGCAGGGCGTCCGACAGTCTGCCCGCCTTGGCCTGGCCGCGAGCCAGCGCGCAAAGAAAATACGATTGGCGCAGCAGAAAGTTGGCCGAGCGCAGTTCCTCATGGGCGTCTCGTAATTGCTTCACGCCAGTCAGGTCGTCGCGCTCGATCTTCAGCACGCCGTCGAGACACGTGTACAGTGAATCCCAGATCGCGAACGCGTTCTGGTTCAGGTGATCGCGGAGTTGTCGCAACGATCTTTCAGCACTCTCCAAGTCGCCGTTGTAGAGCGCGATCGGGAACGTGGCGAAGCCCAGCGGGTAACACAGCGAGATCGGGTGGTCTGCCGCGCGCGCATCGTCCACGGCTGCCCACGCAGTCTGTTCTGCCTGTTCCGAGTATCCCTGCAGCCAGAGGATGTTGGCGAGCGTTCCTCGAGCCGCGCCGCGCTGGTCGATCTGAAACCGGGAAATATGCCGCTGCTGAGCCGGCGCGATGTAGTTTTGCAGAACCCGCTCGATGCGTTTGCGCGCGCGGTGCTGTCCGCCGAAGTAATGCACGGTCGTTGCGATCAGGCGCGCAGCGCTCATGCGATCTTCGTCGTCGCCGCGACGGCGGGAGACGGTTTGAAGCTTGCGCAGATAGCGACGAGCGGCCTGATATTCACCGACAAAGATCAGATAGCAGGACATCCCCCACAGCATCTGGAGCTGGCAGCGGATGTCGTGGGATTGTTGCGCGAGATCGAGCGCTTCTTTCCAGTGCGTTTCGATCTCCGCCTGCGGCCCTCTCGCATAGAGCAGTGCCACGCCGAGCGCGGCACGCAGCTTCATTCGCTCGGCAGGCATCAATGGCCGGTTCGGCAAATCGCACGCCAGGGCCTGTTGGATGTTCGAGCGGCACTCGTTGAGGAGCGACAGCTGGGTCCAGAGGGGAATGGCCGCGATCGTCAGCGCGATGCCGATCTTGCGCGTGCCTTCCGGAGAATAGGCCCAGGTGAGCGCCTGGCGAACATCGTCGATACAACCGCCGTGATCGGCGAGCCATTCGGAGCTGCCGAGCCGCGTGGATTCTTTTTCCGCACGCGTCAATACGTCGAGGAAATGGCGCGCATGGCGGCGGCGCACGTCGATGCCTTCGCCGCTGTCCAGCAGCTTCTGCGCAGCGTAGGCGCGCGTGGTGTCGAGCAATCGATATTGAACGACCGCACCTCTTACATCCGCCGAAACGAGCGATTTGGCGACGAGACCTTCGACAGCGGCCACCACGTCACAGTCATCGCCTGCCACCGCATGCGCGGCCGCCAGTGTGAAGGTTCCGGTGAACACGGAAAGCCGACGGAGCACCGTGCGCTCCTCGACGCCCAGAAGACCATGACTCCAGTCGAGCGCCGCAGCCAGGCTGCTGTGTCGACTCAAAATGCTGCGTTGGTCTAGATTGAGCAGTCGCAGCTGGTTATCGAGCAGTGCCGACAACTCCGGCAGCGTGAACGTGTCGACGCGTGTTGCGGAGAGCTCGATGGCGAGCGCGATTCCTTCGAGTTTCTGGCAAATGTCGGCGACCACCGGTGCGTCTGCGTCAGTCAGCCGAAAACTCTCGAGGCACGCCGAGGCGCGCTCCACGAAGAGCTCCACCGCGGAGAAGCTCAACGCTTCGGCAGCGGTCAATCCGGCGGTGACGAGCGGAGTCTCGAGCGGTACCAGTCGATGCAGGGTTTCGCCGCGGATTCGCAGAGGCTCGCGCGTTGTGGCCAGAACGAGAACCCCCGGCGCGACGGAGAGAATTTCGTCGATCATCGCGGCTGTCGTCGCCAGCACGTGCTCGCAGCTGTCCATCACAAGCACCAGCCGACGGTCACGCAGGGCCATCATCAAAGCAGGCAGTACATTGTCAGACTGAATCGTGACGCCCAGCGCGCGCGCCAGCGCCATGGGAACGAACCGCGAATCTGCTACAGAAGCGAGGTCGACAAAGCGTGCGCCGTGCTCGAGCTGATCCGCGAGCGCATTCGCCACCGCGAGCGCGACCGTTGTCTTGCCGATTCCACCGGGCCCGACGATCGACACGAGGCGACGCTCCGGCAGGGTTCTGGCGAGTGTCGCCACCAGTTCTGTGCGGCCGATCATCCGAGTCGAAGGGCAGGGGAGGTCGTGTGCATGGAACCTGTGCGCGCTCGCTAAGCTGCGGGCCTCCGTACATACAACCGGAGCAATGAATCGGTACCCGCGACCGGACACATTGGCCAGGTAGCTTTCGCCCGGGCGGCGTTCGCCCAGTGCCCGGCGCAAGGACGCTACCGTGACTTTCAAATTGCTTTCTTCGACGACCCTGCGGGGCCACGCGCTCTCCAGCAGTTCCTGCTTGGTGACGAGTTGACCCGCTCTCTCGACGAGCGCCGTCAGGATGGCGAACGCCCGCTTGCCGATGCGAACGGGCGTGTCGCCATTCAGCAGCAGCTGCTGCGCAGGCAAAAGCTGGAAAGGGCCGAACAGATAACACCGTTCGGCCGAAGACAAGGACATCCGATCGCTCCATCTGTGAACCGGTACGTACGCATCTATCTGTTGCGCTTCAGCGGCGCTCGCCACTCCGGTCACTCAAATTAACCGCGCTTTAACTTTCTGTCGGCGGCGTTTGCGTACATTCCCCGCGCATTCTGAAGACCACTGGAAGGATTTGAGAAGTCATGTTTAGAAGCAGACACGTCATTTTAGTTCGAGCCGCGGCACTCGTGGCCTGCATGCTGTCCGTCGCGGCATGCCAGGGGGCGACCAGCAAGCCGGATCAGGCGAAGAACGCTGCGGAGGCTCGTTCGCCCCGTCTGGACGACATGCGCACGGGCGGCGTCCGGATGATCGAAATCACCACGCCGAAGGGACCCTTCCATGTATGGACCAAGCGTGTGGGCAAAAATCCGAAGATCAAGGTGCTGCTGTTGCACGGGGGGCCCGCGTTCACCCACGAATATCTCGAGGTATTCGACAGCTTTTTTCCGGGGGCGGGCATCGAGTACTACTACTACGACCAGCTCGGTTCCGCTTACAGCGATCAACCCGATGAGCCGTCGCTGTGGGAAATCCCACGCTTCGTCGACGAAGTCGAGCAGGTGCGCCAGGCGCTCAAGCTGGACAAGGACAACTTCTACCTGTTCGGCCACTCCTGGGGCGGCGTGCTCGCGATCGAATATGCGCTCGCGCACCAGGAGCATCTCGCGGGCCTGATCATCTCCAACATGATGTCGAGCGGTGCGAAGTACAACGAGTATTCGAAGAAAGTGCTGGAGCCGGACATGGACCCGACTGCTCTGGCGGAGATCAAGCGCCTGGAGGCCTCCGGGAAAACAGAAGATCCGCGCTACATGGAGTTGCTCATGCGCGAGCTCTACGTGAAGCACATCCTGCGCATTCCGTCGGACCAGTGGCCGGAGCCCTTGAACCGCTCGTTCAAACACTACAACCCGAAGATCTATGTGACGTTGCAGGGGCCGAGCGAGCTCGGCTTGTCCGGCAAGCTGCTGAACTGGGATCGGACCGGTGATCTCGGCAAGATCACGGTCCCTACGCTCGTCATCGGCGCGCGCTACGACACCATGGATCCGAAACACATGGAATGGATGTCGAAGGCCGTGAAAGACGGTTACTTCCTGTACAGCGACACCGGCAGTCACCTGGCGATGTATGACGATCAGAAGCGGTATTTCTCCGGCCTGATCGATTTCATCGAGAGTGTCAGCGCGCGCAAGCCGGTGGGCTCCTTCGGACCGCATCAGCGCTGAGGGTGAGGGAGTGCGTCTGACCCGAGTTCTCGTGGGGCTCGTCTTGTGGACGAGCCTGCATGCCGCGCCGTCGATGGCGACCGATGCTCGCTTGGGCATCGGACCGCACGACATCGACAGGGGCGACATCCGGTTGCACTACGTCGTGCGCGACTGGAACCACTTCACGTCGACGTTCGTCGAGGAGTATTTCTCGGCTCAGCCGCTCTTCGCCGCGGCCGCGGGCCGACACGAGTACGACGGTCAGTTTCCGGACTGGTCGCGCGAGGGCATTGCCAACGAAGTGGTACGTCTCAAGGCCGAGCACGCAGCCATCGAGCGAATTCGACCCGATTCGCTCACTGAGGCACAACGCCTCGAACGTGCGCACTTGATCCAGGTGCTGACCGAGGACCTGTTCTGGCTCGACCGCGCGCAGTGGCCGTTCGTGAGCCCGCTTTACTATCTGGATCGCATCGACCCGACGTTCTACCTGACCTCTCCCTACGCGCCGCTCGAGCAGCGCGTGGCGGCCTACATCGCGTACTTACAGGGAATTCCGCGAGTGGCAAGCCACGTGAAGGCGAACTTGCGTCTGCCGCTTCCCCGCAGCTACGTTGAGCGGGCCATCGTGGGGTTCGGCGGATACGCCGTGTTTTACCGAAACGACGCGCCTTCCGTTTTTGCGAGTGTTCGGGACGAAGGTCTGCAGAACAAACTTGCGGCAGCCACGGACGCCGCGGTGAAGGCGATGAACGAGCTCAAAGCGTTCTTCGAGGACCAGCGCAAAACGGCGACGCAACGCTTCGCGATGGGTCCGGAGCTGTTCGCCGCGATGCTGAGCGACACAGAGGGCGTTGAGATCTCGTTGGACGAATTGGCCCGGATCGGTCGTGCCGATCTCGAGCGAAATCGCGCCGCCTTGCGCGGCGCGTGCGTTGAGTTCGCGCCGCAGGCGACCATGGCGGAATGCATCCGGAAGATGGGCTCTCACAAGCCGCAAGGCGAGCCCATCGAAACAGCGACGCAGCAGTTGAGGAAGCTGAAAACCTTCGTCGAGTCGCACAGGATCGCCCGTATTCCGGGAAGCGAAGACGCGTCGGTGGCCGAAGCGCCGCCATTCCGTCGGGGCAATATTGCTTACATCATGATGCCGGGTCCGTTCGAAACAGGTTTGACTTCGACGTACTACCTCTCACCGCCGGACCCGATGTGGAGCGCTGCCGAACGCGCGGCGTATGTTCCAGACGAGGCGACCCTTTCATTCATCAGCTCGCATGAAGTGTGGCCGGGACATTTCCTGCAGTTCCTGCATGCCAAGGGCAATCCCACGAAAACGGCAGCGCTCTGGAAGAGCTATGCGAACACGGAAGGGTGGGCGCACTACACCGAGGAATTGATGTGGGAGACGGGTCTGGGCGAACACCATCCGGAGTATCACGTCAGTCAACTCGTCGCTGCGTTGTTGCGTGACGTGCGCTTTCTCTCGGCGATCGGCCTGCATACGCAAGGCATGACGCTGGAGCAATCGGAGCAATTGTTTCGCGAGAGCGCGTACACCGATGAAGCCACCGCCCGTCAGAATGCGATGCGTGGCACTTACGATCCCCAGTACCTGAAGTACACGCTCGGCAAGCTGATGATCCTGAAGTTGCGCGAAGACTGGACGAGGAAACTCCCGCCGGGCACGGATCGTTCGACCCAGTGGTTTCAGTTTCACAATCGCTTTCTGTCGTACGGGGGGCTCCCGATTCCGTTGGTGCGGAAGGCGATGGTGGGCGACGACGGATCCCTGTTCGAGCCCGTATCGCGCAGCGGAGGTGAATGAAGCGTGAATGTCGAGCTACGCGAGCCGGTGACGATTCCCCGGCAGGATCTGGAGACGCACCCTCATAAGATATTCCGGTTTCACAGGCCGAGAGCACCGGTGGTGCTGCGTGACGATGGCGTCTATATCGCGATGCGCGCCGCCGATGTCGAGAGGCTGGCAATGGATCCGCGCACACGGCAGATGGAAACGGAGTACGTCGAATCTCGCGGTGTCGTGGAGGGCGCGCTGTTCGACTTGTTCGACAACACGATGCTGTTGTCGAATGGCGTGGATCACCGCAAGCGGCGTGCGCCCGTTGCGCGGGCCTTTGCGTACAAGCTGATCATGGGCATCCGCCCGCGAATCCGCGAGATCGCGAACGACTTGATCGATCGTCAATATGCGCGCGGCGACATGAATCTCCGCGATGATTATGCTGCCCGGCTTCCGGCGCGGGTGATCTGCGAGATCCTCGGCATTCCGCGCTCGGACGTGCCGCGATTTACCCGGGACGTTTACCAGGTGGCGAAGGCGTTCAGCTCCTCGTTCGCGCGGGAAGATGTTCCGGCGATCCAGGCGGCCGCCCGTGACTTGACCTCCTATACGATGGACCTGCTGCGGGCCCGGCGCACGAAGCCGGTGAACGATTTTTTATCTTCGTATGTCGCCGCGCTCGAAGAGTCGGAAAAACTTTCGGCCCTCGAGACCGTGATACAGATCGTCACGCTGATTCTGGCCGGCAGCGATACCACCCGTGCCGCGATGGTCATACAGACTTCGCTTCTTTTGCAGCATCGTGAACAGTGGAGCTCCGTGTGTCGAGACTTCGCGCTCGTTCCAGGCGCCGTGGCGGAAAGTCTGCGCTATGAGCCTGCGGTGGGTTCGTTCATGCGCGTTACACTGGAGGATATCGATCTCGATGGCTGGGTCATCCCGCGCAACCGCATGGTGTCGCTCTCGACGCTCTCTGCAATGCGCGATCCGGCGCGCTATTCCGATCCGGACACATTCGACATCAGACGCGCGGATCATCCGCGCAAGCACTTCGTGTTTGGTTTGGGCGCGCACCGCTGCCTGGGCGAGGTGCTCGCGACGGTCGAGCTGGAAGAGGGCCTGGCGGCATTGACTGCGCGCCTTCCAGACATGCGGCTGGCCGCCGAGCCAGCGGTCGTCCACGGCAGCGGAGGAATCCGCAGTGTCGAGGATGCCTGGGTGTGCTGGCCCCGCCGCGGCGCCGTGAGCGTGCCTCGAAATGACGGATGAACATTGGACGAGCGCCCCATGACAATTCCTATCGAAGCATCTGTCGAGCCCGAATTCTTTCACCTGCTCACCGAGAGCTACAGGCGCGCGGTGGGCTCGCCGCTCCCATCCGCTCATTTGGGAGCGGCATGGTTGTATCGGGATGCACCGTTCGCAGTATTGGCGCACAACACCGAGGCCGACCCACGATTTATCTATGCGAACGAGACGGCACAGCGCTGCTTCGAATATTCCTGGGCAGAGCTGACCTCCATGCCGTCGCGGCTCTCCGCTGAAGCGCCGAACCGGGCGGAGCGCCAACAATTGCTGGATGCGGTCAGTCGCGACGGCTACGTCAGCGGCTATCGGGGACTGCGCATCGCCAAATCCGGCCGCCGCTTCCTGATCGAGAACGGCGTCGTCTGGCAACTCATCGATGCGCACGGTGTATATCGCGGACAGGCCGCGATGTTCTCGGCTTGGAGAGACGTTCTTCCATAGCGTTGCGTTGGCGTTTGGCGGCCGCTGAAGCGCTACGCAGGTCATTCCTGCCGAGGTGGGTTGCCGTTCTCGCAGCCTGGAAAAATTCGTTCGATCCGGTTAACAGGTGTTAACGGCACGGTTGCGGGCAGCGGATTGGCGCTAGGCTGCTCCACCAGTACTGCGGTCTTGAGGACATGACGTGACCAAGAGATACACGGCTCAATGTGCGTGTGGCGCCTGCAAGTTCGAGTTCGACACCACACCGACCTTCATCGCGAACTGCCACTGTCTCGATTGCAAGAAGGCCTCCGGCGGCGAGATGGCCACGTTCTTCGGCATTCCGGCGGACGACTTCACGCTGATCAGCGGCAAGCCGAAGTCGTTCCACTATGTCGCCGAATCCGGCAAAGGCCTCGACCGCAACTTCTGCCCCGATTGCGGATCGCGCTTGTTCACAACTAATCTGGAGACTTTCCCGGGAACCGTGTTCGTCATGCTGGGCAGCCTGGACCAGCCGAATCTCATCGTTCCCAAGCTGGAGATGTTTACCAAACGCCGGCTGCATTGGATGAGACCACTGGACTTGCCGCAGTTTGCGGGGATGCCGGATTGAGTGTTGTGGCGCTCGACGCGCGCCTGCAGTCATCCAGTTCGCACCCACACTGATTTGCGAGCGACGGGAAGAGTGCCAATCGGCTTCGGCAGGTGGTCGCCTGATTCCAGAATGAGAAAGGGGGCCTCATCGGGCCCCCGGCACTCAGCCACCCGAAGGTGACCGTCATCAGTGGAGATCCGTGGATCTCCGCACCGAACCGCCCGAAGGCGGCCGTCATGGAAAGTTTAGCGATCGAAGAAAAAATGGCAATGAGCCGGAGCGAGATTTTTGGTTGATCAGGGCTCCAGGAACACCGTCTCGTACGTCCGTACGAAAAGAGAGACGTAACGCTCAAGAGCGGTTCATTGTCAATGCGTGCGCTCGATGAAGACGAGCAAGAACGCAAATGTGCGATCCGCGTTCGCCGTCCCCTAGAACAACCGCCTGACCGAAAGACTCACCACCCTCCCATACGCATCCAGAAACGCCGGTTGATAAATCTGCGGCGTACCGCCGCTCCCATCCCGAACGCGCTGATGAGCATCGAACATGTTGCTCACGCCCAGCGTAACGCGTGTGCCGCGCGCCCACTCTCTCCCGGCAAAGCGTTGCTGCAAATTCGCGAACAGCCGCAAATCGACTGTCGCCAGCGATGAAAAGTAGAGCGGCCCGGTACCGTCTGCGCGCTCCGTGATATCGGTCGGACTGGTCCACGCTCCGCTGAGCCGCACGCCAATACCGTTGTCGAGCACGCCGGCGTTGAACTGAATTCTGTGGCGGGCCTGTCCGCCGGACCCGATCGTTCCGCCGTTGAGCAGGTCGACGGTCGGCCCTTCGGCGTCGAATCGCACCTCATCGCGGAAATACCAGCTGTGATAGAGCGACAGTTCGAGTTGCGACCCATTGCCGCCGCCGCCGAATGCGCCGCCGCGTCCACCGCCTCGATTTCCCGGCGGGCCGAAGCCACCACCCGACCGCTGGCCTCTGCCATCCGAAGGAAAGCCGTCCGGTGGACCGCCGCCCGGAGGTCCGTCAGGCCGATCGCCGAAGTCCGGAGGCGGTGGAGGACCAACAGCGTTGGCTGCGTTCTCGCGTTGACCTGCAATGACCACCTCGTCCTGCCGATTTCCCGATGAATCGACGGGCGGCTGCACTCCAGCGTTTTCAGCGGACACGTTGTCCGCTCGCATCGCCTGGCCTTCCGGCGCGCCAGATGTTCCGCGAGGCGCAGTACGCCTTTCGCCGTTCTCGCCCACAGCAGAGGACTGGCGGTTGCGCATCCCCTGAGGTCCGGACCCCGGCGCGCGAGTCGGCCGAGTCGGCGCGCGGAGCTCTTTGGTGAGGTTGAATCCCCATCGAATGGCTTCGCGCTCTTCACGATCGAAGTTGACCGCGCGACTGTCCACCGTTTCGAGCGTGCCATCCTCGTTGCGTTCGAAGCGATCGGGGAATGCGGCTTCCGCATTTGCCGTTGCACTGCTGAGCGTGCCGACGGAGTTTCGCGTCACGCTATGGATGTAGTTTGCGGTGAGATTCAGCTTCAGCGCCGGGGTGCTGATAGGCGCAAGCGTTGCGCCGAGCTTGAAGACGTGGCGGTCGTCCGCTTGCAAATCCGGGTTGCCGCCCGAGATCTGGCTGACCGTCACGGTTTTGCCTTGCACGTAATCGTAGACGCGGACGTTCGATGTCGTGACGATCGGGTTACTGAGTTGACCGAGCGACGGCGCCTCGCGATCCTCGTTGACCGATGCGATGAGGCTGACGCCTTTGCGCGGGCTCCAGTGCAAGCCATAGCCGAACGTGCCGAGCGATCCGTAGTTCGATACGTCCGTCACCGCGTCCGTGATATTGACGCTGAGGTCGCCGATCGCACTCAGCACATTGTTCGCACGACTCGTCAGCGGCACATCTATGCTGACTTGCCCGGTCGTCTGCGTGCGGTTGGAGGTCTTGCCGCCTTGGCCCGCGATAGTAGAGTCGAGGCCGCTGAAGTTGCCGCCCATCTTCATGCTGGTTGTGACGTCGCCGGCCGGCAGCCGGAACAGCTTGCCGTTGGCCAACACGCTGGCACTGCCGGTGTTGGTGATGGCTCTCGCATCCTGACTACGCAACGAACCCAACGCGGAGGAGGGCAGCGGTCCATACGGATCGATCTCGCCGGCGTCGATCGCCGCTTGCAGCGTGCTCACGTCATAGCCGCGATCTGTCTGAGTGTGCGTGTCGGCGTAGTCGTAGCTGCCAATCGCGGACAATCGCCACATCTTCGGCAGATCCGCGTTCAACGTCACGCCGGCATGCGCTTTGCCGGTGTCGATATCTTGATGAAGCGTTTCGTTGGATAGGTAGCGATCGACAGTCGTATCGTCCGCATCGTCGCTCGGGTTCAACGCAAAGGGACTATTGGCCGGCACGTGCAGATCAGCATCCGGATAGCCGTTCAATGCACGGCTGGTCTGGTAGCTTGCCGTCGCATTGAATGAAGCGGTGATCGCGTTCGAAAGCGTATGTGCGACGACACCGTTCAACGAGTAGGTGCTCGTTGCGGGTCTCAGGGTTCGCGCGTTGCTGTCGTCGCCAAGGGTGCCGCTGGGATCGCTGACTGTACCGGCGGTCGAGGAAACGCCGCGATCGCTTTCACGCAATGCCGCCTGTGACTTCACGCGCCCGACGATATTGATTCGATCGTTGTCGCGGATGCGGGTGTCGCTCAGGTCACCCGTCCCGGTCTCGCCGCCGCCTTCGGTCGACGCGCCGCCGTCGACATTCGCGACTTTGGCCTGAAAACGCCGGCGCAGGATGATGTTCACGACTTTCTGCTGCGCGCCGTAGCCATATTTGAGCGCAACCTCCTCGGGCAGAATGTCGACACGCAGGATCGATTCGGTCGGGAAGTCACCCACCTCGTTGACCCCCGAAACGCGCTTGCCGTTGACGAGGATGATCGGCCCCGAGCTGCTGTCGCGCCCTTGCTCGCTCTGCGTCTGGTCAGAAATCTCGCTGAGCAAATCGCTGACCGTGCTGACGCCGTACGTGGCGATGTCGCGAGGGGTGAGTTGGTTTTCGGGTGGAATGTCCCCGACCACCGCGCCGGGCACGGCCTGGGCGCTGACGACGACTTCTTCAATGTCCTGGGCCAATGGAGCCGCCTCGGCGTTCGTCGCGGCCCGCGCCGCGGTGGGCAGCTGCATCGCGGCACCGATGAGGACCGCCGATAGTGTGAGTGGATGGCGTCGCGGCATCCGTCCGGGTCGGAAGAAAGGGCCTCGAGGTTCTTGTTTCTTCGCAGTCATCGGTCGTCCGAAAAGCGAGCGGGATCAGCCGTGTAGATACGCACAAGTAGACCGGGCGTTGACGTGAGGCAATGTGGAGTTTTGTGAATGGGGTGGCGGCTGCCAGCGCGGCGAGGAAGGACCGGAGGATTGGCAGCGTGTACTAGGCCTGGATGCCATCGAAGCGACGGTATCGATCTGCGATCGGTTGGAGCTGTACATACCTCGAGTCACCTGCCACGACGGTTGCCGCGCGGTCAAAGTCCTGCCGTGCCGCCGCCAATGTTTTTCCGATTGCCTGCTCGACGAATTGCCGGGGTCCGGCAACCAAGAAGTAGTCTGCCGACTCCTTGAGCAACACAAAACTCCTGGACTCCGGGACGACGACAACGTTCATCAACGACAGATGCTCGAAGCAAAGGATTTCGGCGATGGCCTCCTTCCTGAGCTGCGCTTCGTAGACCTCTGTGAAGCTCATCCTTTCCACCGGCACCACATAGCATTTCGTTGCGTCATTCAAGCCGGCGGCGGCTGCGCAAAGCCGTTCCGCGTCAGCTTCATCGGGTCGATCCACTACTGGACAAACCGCCCACTGTTTCCCGGCAACGAATGTGTCGCTCAAATTGTCCGGATATTCGATCAAATCGTGCAGCAGTTTGCGCAACATCATTAGATGTCTTGCATCGCTTACGTCGTCGACGTGTTTCGGCAGTTTCTTTGGCATCACCTGGCAACGGCCGGGGCAACCGCCGCCCTCAACGGCCGAAACGACACGCCGTCCTTTAACCTGAAGACCCGGACTCCGGGGCCTTCCGTCACGCCCCAATCGCGGTTCACGACCATCGACGCGAACGTTGCGAAATCGAACCGGCCCAGCAGCCGCACGAGCTCGTGCCGGATGACGCCGAATCTCACCGGGCCGTTGGCGAAAAGCGTTTCGATACGTTCGGCCACGTCATCACGATACGGGTGGTCCGCAATGTCATCGAGTGTTTTGCCGGAAGCGTCGACGAGCAGGAATCCGATGCCTCGTGCGCCGTAGTGGTCCAGGGCGGCGAGGGCTTTGACGAGGGTGATGTATCGATGCATGTGGATGATCGGTTTGACCTCCACGATGACCACCCGACCATCTGCTCCCAACACTGCGCAGTCGGGAAAATAGGGCTTGCGCACGCCTTCGATTTCGTAAATGACCCTGGCGGGTTGTTCCTGGTACCAAAGTACATCGGTCGAGCGCTCGAGCCAGCGGTACACGCGCGCCTCGGTGCACGATTCGCACAGGACAGTACGACTGAGGCGTCGGCTCATGAAATCATGATCGCGCTCCGGATTTCGCGGCGTTCGCTTCGCCCCGATCAGATCGGGCGGCGGCGTTTCGAAGCGAGCGACAGTTCGAAAGGTGGCCTTGGTCAGGGCGTCTGCCCACCGATCGAAGCGCCAGGATGCGCGCCGGTCCGATTCCGTGCAGGCCGCGCGCGCCGCGTCGGCGCACTGCTGACGCAGGTCTTTCGTTCGCACCGTCGAGCCGGCCGCCCGACACACGATGTAGGTGAAGAAGCCCGCGACAGCGAAATTGTCGGTGGTGAGCTTGACGACCCACACTGCAGCGCTGGCGGGATCCTGCCAATCCGTTTCCGCGGAAATGTCGCCGAGCACTGCACGCAAGCTCGCAAACGGCACCCCGCGCCGGGCGGCGCTCGCGCTGATCCGCGCGAACGCGCTGTTGCGCAGTTGCCGGATTCGCTCACGCGAAAGCCGCATGGAGCGGCCCACGGACGCCATCGTTTTGTTCTCGCCGTCCGCTTCGAGGCCGAGAACCTGACGCGCGATGAAGCGCCGCCGCGGCTCTGAAATGCACCCGTGGATGGCGGCCACGACCGCCCCGCGAAACCGATCGGGAATCAGATCGTCCGCGTCGTCAGGACTCGCGTTGCCGAGCTGCGAATCTCCCCCGTGCTGTGGGCTCATCGTGGCGATGCTTTGAGAGTGTGCGACAGGTTCCGCTGCCACGGAACAATGCCGGACGGGACTTCTGTAGCGCAACTCGTGGCGCGCTTCCACGTGTGGCCGACAAACCATCGCGATCCGGCGGGCGGCTCAGGATCTGACAAACGCGAAGAGTGCACCGTAGTCGTGGTTGTCCGCTGCGCGCAGGGCCGCAACATAGGTTGCTCGGGTCGCGCCCGTATCGATGAGATTGGCGCTGCCCCAGCTAAATCGATCCCGCTCCAGCGATGTCAGCAGCAGATCGGCCGCGAGACGCGCATGGCGTCCATTGCCGTTCGGGTAGCAGTGAATCGACACCATGCGTGAGAACGCCCACGCATCGGCGGCAAGGATGTTGGCTTGCTCGGCTTCGTTGAGCTCTCCGCGCAATGTGATGTAGGAGAGGGTCAATCCCTCCCGTTCTTCGGGGCTGAGCGGCGTTGAGGAGTCGTCCTGCTCGGCGAGCGGGTCTGTCATCGCTCATCCCACAACGCCGAGCCCGGGCCGTCGATCAGCTGTTGCGCAAGACGTTCGAGCCGCGCGCGCTCGTCGTCTTCGAGCACGCGCTGGTTTTCGAGCGCCATGCTGTGGCTGATCGTGTGAAGACGCTTGCGCGCCGTTTGAAGTGCCCGTTCCTGAACAAGACTTTCGAGCGGCTTGCGTGGAACGAGCGCATAGACGAGCGTGCAGTCGAGCGCATGTGCGGCCCGCTCCAACGTCTTGAGGGTGATCGTTTTGGAGGCCTCGGCCTTTTCGAGCCCGACGACGCTGGGCTGGGTGACCCCCAGCCGTTTCGCCAACTGGGCGGTGGTCATACCCAGCGCTTCCCGGAAGGCCTTGATCCAGCCGAACGCCGGGCGCGCGACCAGGTCCGGACTCATCAGTACAATCAATCTCTTATCGAGATTTTTTCGGGCAATTCCTCGGTCGGCCGCGCGCATTTTATAGCCTATAGCCTATAAGGAGTCGTGAGCCTATAGGCTATAGCCTATTCGGACGCAACGATTAATAGGCTATTACTTATCAAAATAACCCAGACAATTGCCCATAGGCTATTAAAGGGGCAATTACGCACAGTCGCGCGGCCAACCGTGCGTCCCACCCTAAGCAACAATCGTCGTCTTCGGCTCCAGCACCACGCTCATAGTCCTGGTATCGAGCGCATACGTATTGAACAGCACAACGGTCCACTCCACCGTCGCCGGGCCCGCGACGAGTGTGCCGGTGCCTCCCTGGCTGTTCGACGCCAGGATCGAATTGGGTAGGGCCGTCGCGCCGGCGGGTGCAACGCCGGCTCCACTTCCGAAGTCGGTGATCGCATTGCCCGAGCGGCGCCACGTCGTTCCCTGCCTGACCAGACAATTGATCGACACGTTTGAAAGACTCGGTCCGCCGTTGTTCAGCGTGGCGGTGTACGGAACGCCCGGGCCTTCGAGGATCACATGCGTTGACGTCGGGCTCGGCACAGTCAGCGTGGGGCAGGGCACGATTGTCACGGGCGCGGTCGCCGTGGCCAGAACGTCAGCTCCCTGTGTCAGCTGCAGTTCGAAATTCGCCGCGCCGGGCCCAAGCGTGCCGGTGCCGGCAGTCGTGTTGAAAGCACCGAACGAGGCCGAGAGCGCGCCGCTTCCACTGGGCAGCACGCCTGCACCGCTGCCGAAATTGATGAACGGGCCGACGGCGCTGCGTCGCGCGGTTCCCTGGCTGATCCAGCCTTGAAGCGCGACGTTGGGCAGGTTCGAACCGGGATTCGTGTAGCTCGTCTGATACGACGTGCACGTGCTGCCGAGAACGACGGCGCTCGACTGCAAGGTCATTGCAGCGATCGTCGGTTGGGTCTGCAACGTGATGGCGAAGGTTGTCGAGTAGACCACCGAGCCGTTCACCTTGAGCTGCAGAAGGAACGTCGCCGGTCCCGGAACAAACGTTCCAGATCCTGTGATCGGATTGTTGCTCGCACCCAGCGAGCCAGCGAGTGTGAAGACGCCCGTCGGCAGCACGCCGATTCCAGCGCCGCAATCGACGGCAGCTCCGCCCGCGGCGTGTTGAACGGTCCCCTGACTGATGAAGCCCTGGAGCACCACATTCGAGACAGGGGCACCAGGATTTTTCACGGCCGCCGAATAGCTCACGTTCGGCCCGTCGATGATGACGGGACCGGCGTTCGGCGTCAGCGACTGAATCCACGGTGTGTTCGGCTCCAGCGTCACGGGAACGGATTGCGAACCGAGCGTTGTCCCATTCCCGAGCAGCTGGAGCTCGAAGGTCGCCGCGCCCGGCACGAGCGTGCCGGTTCCGCTCGTGGTGTTCGATGCGACGATGCTGCCCGAAACGTCAAAAGAAAGACCGGTCGGCAGCACACCCGTACCGGCTCCCAGATTCACCGCCAGTCCACCTGCAGCCCGGCGCGCGGTGCCTTGGTTGATAAACCCCTGCAGCACGACGTTCGAGCGGCTCGGTCCTGGATTCTGCAATGTTGTCGAATACGATACGGTGCTTCCGCCGATGATAACGGAGCTTGCAGCGGGGCTCGGTGCGCCGAGCACGGGAGTGTTGGGTGCCAGTGTGACAGGCACGGTCTTGCTGTTCAGCACAGCCCCGGATCCATCGAGCAGCTGAAGTTCGAACGTCGCGTTGCCTGGAATCAGCGTTCCTGTTCCGGTGCCGCCGTTCGTCGCTCCGATCGCACCGGACACGTTGAACGTCCCGTGCGGCAGCACTCCGGCGCCGCTCCCACAGTCCACCGCGTTCGCCCCGGCGGTGCGACGTGCCGTGCCTTGAGTGACAAAACCCTGAAGTGACGCACCGGAAAGAGTCGGCCCAAGGTTTTCCAATGTGGTCGTGTAAGAAGTCGCCATGCCGTCGATATAGGCCGACGTCGCACTTGGCGTGAGTGCTGTGATTGTCGGTTGGTGCACGACTGTCACCGGAACCGTCGTCGTGGTCAGCACGCTCGCGCCAACCTTCAATTGCAATTCGAACATCGCCGGCCCAAGCACGAGCGTGCCGGTGCCGTTGCCAGTGTTCGTGGCGATGACCGTGCCGGACACTGTGCAGGCGCCGTTCGGCAGTACAGCTGTTCCACTGCCGACTGTCACCAGCGTGCCGCCGGCCGCACGGCGCACAGCACCCTGCGTGAGCCAACCTTGCAGTGACACACCGGCGAGCTTCGAGCCTGGATTGTTCACCGTTACCGTGTACGGCGTTGCTGCACCGTTGATCACCACGTCGTCCACGCTCAGCTGTGCGGACATCGTTGGCCGAGTCGAAGACGGGCTGTCACCGTTGTCCGTCGGCAGCAGTTGGTCGAACTGCAGACCCGCTGATCCTTCGCCGGTCCCGACGTCGTTGCGATTCGCGGTCCACACCCACGAAGAGCCGTCCATCCATCGCACCATCCGCCGACGGCGCGTGATGTGCACACCTTCGCGCGGCACCTCCTCGTCGTAGAGCAACTGCGTGCCCAATCCTTTGAGCGTGTCGCTTTGGGCGGTATGCACTACGCCGCTGCCATCCGGCTGCAGCACGGCTCCGCGTTGAAGACGCGTGAGCCCGAGACTGGGGTCGATCTGCACGGGTAAGAGCGGAACCCAGTTCGCCGGAACCGTCGAAGACAGCAGATACCGCGATAGTGTCGTGGCCGGCGAGGAGTCGCCCTCGGGAGTGTCGACGTTGGTCGGCAGCGAAAAGCTGCTCTCCATGCCGCTCTCGATGTTGCGCTCGATGGCCCACGCGACGTTCGCCATCTCGTCGCGCATGAAGAGCACGTCTTCGATCACGGGACCGTCGATGCTGCGATTGATCGTCGGCGGCAGGAAGAACAAGTTACGCACGGGCTTGCCGGCAGGTCCATTGGCCGGATCGCCTGCGCGTCGAATGCCGGACTGCTGCCACATCGAGAAATACGGCGTCGAGAGCGCGGGATCGCCCATCGGCCGAATCAGGCTGCGCACGCCGAAGGTATCAGTCACGACCAACGAATCCACTCGCGTCAGCGTGCCCACGCGGATGTCGAGCGGCACGAGGTACCAGTCGTTGCCGTACGAGCCTGCGTACTCGATCATCATCAGGTGCGCGAGATCCGTTGGACCCACGGGCACCAGCCCGTACGCGACCTTCGCATCCTCCATCTCCCAGAACCGCGGCGCCGGCGCTCCGGGGAACGTCACCGGCACGGGCACCGATCGCTGATTCAGTGGCGTGCCGACCGCATCGGCGCTCGTATCGAGCGGGTAAGTCGGATCGACATCGAAGCTGCTCCAGTCCAGGCGTCCGCCGTCGAACTCGTTCGCCGAAAGGGTGATGCTGTCTGAGTTCGCCGTTGACACGCGCGCAGCGACGGACGCCGCGTATTCGAGCCGCGGGGCCGTCCACGCATCGAGCCCGGGTCCTTCGCTGAACAGATGGTCGTACCAGGCAAGCCAGGCCTGCATCGTGCTCGCCAGAAGCGTCTGGTCGGCGGACGCGACGCCCAACAGGCTGAGAAGCGGTTTGAGCACCCCACCGGGCGCGGATCGAATGAACGCAGCCAACCGGTCTCCATCGACGGCGCGGCTCGACATCGTCTGCACGAAGCGCCGGGTCTCGTCGTCGGCGATTGCATTCTGGCTCGGGGTCAGCGCAGCGAGTGCCCAGTGCGAACGGGTGAGCGCCGCATAGTCTTGCGAAAGCGTCGTCGCTTGCGAAAGCATGCGCAGGAAATGCAGTCCTGCTTCCACGCGCAGAGGAAGGGCACGCAGATCGGTGCTGTTCGCAGCGCGAGTAGCGCGACGCTCGACGGCTGTCTCGAGTGGCAGCGTCATCGGATTGTAGGCCGCGATTTTTGTGTTGGCCGATCCCGGCTCGCCGAAGCGGATCCGGCTGAGCGGCGCAGTCGTCGCGCGCAGACGAGCCTGCACCGGCGTGCCAGCATCCTCGCTCTGGAATTCTCCGATCTGCCACTGGCGCGTCATCATCCACGCTGGATCGAACACGCGCGCGTTCGAGCTCATGCCCATGTTTGCGCCGTTCACTTGCGGCTCGAGGCGCGTCCAGCTGGTGATCGACGCTGTCGTCGGGATGTGCAGGTCGGTCGTCGTCCTTGGGCTCACGACGCCATTCGGCATGGTGTACTGATGCACGACGATCGTTTGCTGAGCGGTCGCCGACATGCCCCACTGATCGGTCGCCTGAATCGTGATCAGGTTGCTGCCGGGCTGCAATGGAATGTCTGCGTTCCACGCGCCCGCGGCATAGCTCGCGGCGTTGAACACGCCGTTGCCGACTTTGAATTTGACCGTCTGCACGCTGTACACATTTGGATCCGCCGCCTCGGAGGCGGTGCCGCTGAGTTTCGCGTGGTAAGGCAGGTCGGTGCTCTTGATGCTCACCGGCGACTGGATCGGCTGGTTGATCGCAACGGTGGGAGCGACGAAGACCATGAAGTACGTGATGGGCGCCGAGTCACCGCCCACCGTGATCGTTCGGATCCTCGGCGGGGTGAATTCGTGGTCGACTTCCTGCGCCTTGCCGGCGACTCGCACGATGACTGTAAAGAAAGCGTTCGTCGGCGCGTTGGTCGGGATGAAGCCGTTGAATTGCCAGCTCGTCGTTGAGAAGGTCACCCCGGTCGAGCTGAACGCACTCCCGTTGAAGCTGAGCGACACCGCGGTGACCGATGTGACGGTTTCGCCCGCGGTGGTCGTGTGGCCAATCGTGCCCTCGATGTGCCCGAAACGACTGAAGTTGGTGAATTGGGCAGGACTCGTAATGTTGACGACGATCGACATGGTGTGGCGTTCCTTATGCGTTCAACGGTGCGAAGTCCGTCGACACCGCGTCGTCGTTTGCGTTGAAGGGAACGTAGAGCGCGGGCAGGAACTGCGCGGCCGCGCCGAGCAGGCTCGGGTCCACCGCGCGCAACTTCGCAAGATCCAGCGTTTCCAGCAGCACCCGGCGAAGCGTCTCGGTCGTCCACGCCTGGCCTCGAACCGGCGGCACCGCGATGAGCACGTTCTGGGGAGCGAACGAGTTCGGCGGATCGAACTGGAAGGCGATGGCCGTGGTTTCCGTCTGATTGGGCACCACCTCGATCCACTCGTCGATGAACAGGCCGCACAGCGGCTGGCTCGCATCGATGGAAGTGAGCGGCTGCACGACGAGCGACAGCTTGCTCGGCGGGATCGATTCACCCGCAAGCGGTGGCAGACCGACCCAACGCTCGCCGCTGTCGAATGGCAACTGCGCGACGCCGAGATTCAATCGAGTGCCGCTGGCGAGTACCTCGGCACCGCGCATACACGCGCCCAGTGCGGCGAGATTTTCGCGCACGCGAGACGAGCGAGTGAACCATCCATGCACTGCGAGTGAATCTCCGCCTTGCTGTTGCGTGCTGGCCGCGAGCGCACTGTTCAGCTCCGCGGCGGCGGTTGCGTCCAACGTAAGTAAGGGCAGAGAAACAAATTCGTTTCCATAGACTGCGCGCCCGCGCTCGAGCAGCTGGTCACAACGTGCACGCGGCTCGCTCGCGGCGGCCTGGGCTTTGAGCGCGGTGCCCCGGTCGATGCGCGCCTTGCTGGTCTTCAGCAGTGCGTTGGCCTGTTGGATCAACGCGGCTCGAATGTCCGGTGTATCACCGACCGCGACGTTCGGCACGGCTGGTCCGATTCCCAGCGTGCCGACTCGCAACAGCGCGACACGTAAATCCTCGGCGGTGGCAGTGCTGGCTGCGGCGAGCCCGAGCAACGCGGTGTGGGCGTTGGAAAGCTCGCGTTCGTAGTGAACGATGCGCGATTCCAGATCGACGAGATCGATCGTCGCGAGCGTTCCTTCCGGCGGGCTGATGTCTTCGGGCCGCAGGCTGCGCGCATTCTGGAGCAGCTTGCGAATCGATCGCGCCTGCTGAAGCGCATCGAACAACGTTGATTCGCCCGCGGCTAGATTACCCGGGCGCGAATGCTGAAGTCGAAGGGTGGCGTCAGCTCCAAACCCACTCACCGTACGCCGCGCGTGATAGAGCACCAGTTGCTCGGCGATGGTCGGTGCGCTGGCCCCGTCCTGCGACTGTCCGGCCGACTGCACGTTGTAGACGAAATCGATCGGGGTCGTCGGTATGTCGCCGAGCGGGAAGGTCGCTGTGGCCGTCACCGCTCCGGTGTCGTCGAGTTTCTCCACCGTACAGCGAATCTTCTGCGCATCGCCGAGCTGAGCTCGCAGCCACGCGTTGAGCCAGCGGTCGAACACGGTGCGCTCGTTTTGCGAGCCCCAATTCGAGCTCGTGTCGCCGCTGAAGAGCACGACTACGCGATGCGTGATCGCGTTGCCCGTGCGCGGCGTGCGGGTCACCTCGAGCTCCGGGGGCGGCGAGTCGCCCTGCGCAACGGCGGTGAGCGTGCTGGCCAGCTTCGTCGTATTTCCGCGAGCCAGCTGATATGCAGATTCGGCGACCAGTGCGTCGCTGAGCCCATCCACTGTGTCGGCCAGCGCGGTGATCTCGCGCTTGACCTTGTCCCAGTCGGCGCTCGTGCTGCCGGATACTTTTGCCAGCTCCGCATTGAGCGCAACGAGATTCGGATCGGCTTGTCGCATGCTCAGCAGCGTCAGCGCGTCCACCACATTGTTCGCGGCCACGGCAGCAGTGGGCGCGCCATTGTTTTCACGCTCGCGCACGGCGAGTGGCGCGACGTTTCGCAGCGGCGCGATGAAGCGATCGAGCGAGGCCTCATGCAGCCGGCGCTCGAGGCGATAGCCGCACAACGCGGTCAACGGCTGTCCTTGTCGAACGCCGTCGAGAAGTCGATTCGCTTCCCGCACGCGGCTCGACGAAAGGTCGACGGCGAAGGGCGAGGAATCATTGACGAGTCCGGATGGACCCAGGTGCGCGTTTCTCAGGAGCGCCGCAGCGGACGCATGCGCCACGGACGGCGCGTGAATGAAGCCGCTGTCGTTCGGAAATGCGTACAGCGGCGTCTGCTCGCCGGGAGGAACAGCGGCGGTCGGGACCTGCACTGGCGCGGACTTCGGAACGAGGTTCTCGACCCAGCCATAGGCGCCGATCGTTTGTCCGATGGGTCCGTGATTCGTCATCGACGCGAGCCGCTTCGCGGCGAATGACGTGATCCACGCATCGAGCCGATAGGACGATAGGTCGAGTGTTCCCTGCATCAGGAACTGCAGCGATTCCGTGTCGAGTGTCTGGAGATGCGAAAGGCTGTCGCGAAACTCTCGGAGTGATTTCACCTCGTCCCGCGAGAAATCCGTCGTCGTCTCGAGGAACTGACGGATCGAAACGTCGGGTTGACCCGGCATCGGCGCGTCGAGCTGCCGTTTCCAGTGCGTCGAGGTAGGCGGCGTCTGAATGACATTGTTCACCACCGGCACGTCGACGAGATCGATGAGCTCGAGATCCCGCAGCAGCGAGAGAAGCGTTTGCTGCGAAGTCGAGGGATACAGTCGAGCCGCGGCTGTCGCGATCTCACGCAGCAACGCGTGTCGCAACAGTGCCTCGAGAAGGCTCGTTTGCCGATCGATTGCGGTCGGCAGGGGACGCAGGTCGATCAGACTCTGAATCTGCCGCCTGTTCAGCAGCCGCGCGATGTAGTTCGCATCGGTGCCGATCGGTTGGAGGTGCTGCCACGGTGAGATCTCTCCCACCTGCACCAGTGGCCCGCTCACGCCGCGGATGAGATCCCAGTGAAAACCGTGCGCGAGATGAGGGCGTTGCGCGGGCTGCGTGGGCAGGCCGAGCAGCCCGAGTTGCGTGTTAGCGAGAGTGTCCTGCGCCTGGACCAACGGGCTGAAGTTGTTGCCGTTGAGCATGTACAAATGCTCGAGGTAGTGGCGTCCGAAGACAGGGCGAGTGAGGTAGCCATGCGAGAGTGCGTCGGTCCGCATGACGTCGGCCAGATCGGCATCGGGATCGCCCGGCCAGGCCGAACGCAAACCGATGCGAGCCACGTTGGGAAGCGCGGGCCGCCACACGTTTTCCCTGAGATTGTGCAGGAATCCGCGCAGCCACGAGTCCTGCGGCGCCGTGTTTTCCGTGCCGGCGGCCCACAAATCGGGAGCGATCGACGTGACAGGAAGAATGCCGTAGGGCTGCTTGCCAACGCAGAGCGTCGGATAGGGTCCGCCGCTTCGCACGTATTGGATGAAATGTTCGCGCGCCCAGTCGAGTGTCGCGGAAGTCAGGCCGGTTTCGGCGCCCATCATGTTGGTGAGGTAATAGCCCCAACCCACCTGCCAGAGTGCGGTGTTGATGCTGCGCTGATCGAGGTCGTGATCGTCGTCCGCGTCGCCGATGCGGCCGAGGGTCGACGGAATTCGAGACAGCGGCACGCCGAGCACGGTTCCGGTATCGAGCGCGTTGGGCGTTTGTGTCGGATCGGCCTTCACTTCGTATTCGAAGCTGCGCGCGTGTCCGGGATCGTCCGTCGAGTAGCCGGAACGACGGTCGTCGGTGTTGTTGGTCGGAGTGCCGAGGCGCAGGAACTGGAGCCCGTCGGTGTAGTGATGCGCGTCCAGCAGGTCGGCGAGCGCGTTCGGCGTGTCGGTCGCTGTCGCTGTCGCTGTCGTGGCCGCGGCCGCGCCACCGGTCGGTGGCGCCAAGACGCCGAAGACGACGAGGCTATCGAGGCCCGCGAGCAGGGTCGCTTGAGGAATCCGGAAGCGAAGCCCCATGCCGTTCGTTTCCGCTGCAGTGAAATCCACCATCCACAACATGCCCGGATCAACCGCGAGTTGATCGCCCGCGCTAATGGCGGCGTCTTCTGCGGCTGTCAGTTCAGGGGCTCGCGGATCGGGGCCAACGTTCAGGTCGCGTGGAATGGGGCTCCCGGTCTTCGTCAGGGCCACGGTGCCGTGCGAATGCAGGACGGCGGTCCAGTGGTCTGGCAGCAAGCGCGCCTTCGGCGCGGTTCGCCACGCGTCCTCACCATTTTCACCGACTGGCGGAAGCGTCGGGAAGATTGGGGAAGCAGCTGTCGCGCGTTGCGCGATGTTCGTCGGTTGCAAGACGCGCGCGATCCACGCCGCGCGTTCCGGCCCGAAGCGACTCGCGAGAATGCCCCATGCGTCTGCTCGCTCGCTTTCATTGCTCCCCGCGGCCCAATCCTGTTGCCAGTACTGCGTGCCCCACGTCCGCTCGTCTGTCGTGAGCTCTGGATGGTGTGTGTCGACGTGAATGCGGTCGGGGTAAACGCGCACGAGCAGCTCGGTGGACCCATCCTGCTGTTGCGGAGAGAAGCGTGTTTCCAGACGTACCGGAAAAAGCACGAGTGGCACGGTGCCAGGACAGAGCGTCTCTGACGCCATCGTGCTGGCCGCGGGCGACGCGAAATTGCTGGCGAAGAGAGCTTGTGTATCAGACATGTCTCGAGTCTCGCGCGCGTCAGGTGGAGGCGATCAGGCGCGCGGCGTGAATTGCCATGCGCACGGGAAGGCGACGGGTGATGCGGGCCATCGCGGCGGAGTGGGTGTTCCATCCGGGCACGTTGAGAGGCGGCGGCGGCGGTGATGTGACCGACAGGTGCGTGCCGCTCTTCGGAATGTCATCGTCGATGCCGAAGCGCGGCTCGGTGGGATGCTCCTGGAGGATCACGTAATACCCGAGCGTGCCATCTCTGCCCGCCGCCGCATCGGGCGTGACGGGGAAACCGAAGAACGTAATGTCCGGCTGCATCGATCCACTGAAGACGGGCAAGGTTTCGGTGGCAGTGGTGTTCGGTACGAGCGCATCCGGGTTCGGACCCGTGCCTGCTTTTTTCGCCGGTGCCAGGTAGATCACCGCATTCGGATATCGGCGCAGCAGGCTGCTGCGCATCACCATCACGAATTTGTCCGCGCTCGTGGTACCGGCGGGATCGCCGAGCTGCCGCGTGAGTTTCTTCGTCACCGGATCCGTCACGCTCCACGAATTGAGATCCGTGATGTCACTCGGGGCGGTGTTGGGAACGCCATTGCCCCAGAAGTGATCGAAGTACGTGCCGCGCTGATCGGTCGGATAGCCGCGCCAGAGCAACTCCCGGCCCATCTCGTGATTCAGTCCGACCAGATACGACTCGACGAAGCGACGATTGGTCTGCAGGCCGAGCACCGTGTCCGGCTGGACCTTGTCGACACCGAGTAGCAGCCAGTCCTGGGAGAGGTCGCGCAGCGTCTCGTACATCGGCTGCGGGAAATGTGGCGCGGCCATCACTGTTTCGAGTCCCGTTGGCGTAACGCCTTTGGCGGTCGGTGCCAGCACGCGATCTCCTATCGAGACCGCGGCCTCGAAGAGCTTCGGGAGGACGATGCGAGGGTTCGTATGATCGAGCACCGTCTGTTTCACCGAGCCGAACGATGAAATGACGAACAGCGGCTGAACGACGGCCGGGCGCGGCGGAAACACGCGAGCCAGATGTTCGCGCGCGGCCGACCGAAAAAAGTCCGGAGCCTCGGCCCGCTTCTGCAGCGCGCGCGTTCCGGGTGCTGTCACCAAGGCTCCCTCCGGCGCCACGAAGAACTCGCCGTAGTACGACTGAGGGAGCGGTGGATTGTCCGTGGTGTACTGAAGTGCCTGCGTGAATGACGCCAATGACGGAAACGACGCGTACTGAGGTGACGGCGGCTGCGTAGGGGGAGAGAGCGGAATGAACGTCTGGTTGAGACTCGCGACCCAGGATCGATCCGGCGAACGCGAGAAGTTTCCCTTCGCCGCGACACGCCGCGTGAGCGGTCCGCGCTGACGGCCGATGCGTCTCATTGCCGGGCGATTCGCCGCGACGGGAAGGCAGGTATGCGTCGCTTGGTAGGCCAGCATCGACGAGGCGCCTGCCAGCATGGTCGCGGTGCCGGAGGGCAATCGCGCGAACGCTGGCGCAGCGATGCGCAGTGCCATCTCGTCGGTCATTCCACTCGTCGCGAAGTGCCGCTGCCTCAACACGTCGCCGACGGCGAGGCTCAATTGGATCTGGCAAGCGCGTTGATTCGCCTGCTGGAGTGCCGCGGCTTGCTCCCAAGCCGACGCCATGAGTGCTTCCTGATTACGCTGAATGACGCTCGTGCCCAGTGCCGCCGCCGCGCGCCAACGCGGATCGAGATTCAGCTGATCGAGCCACGACGTGCCTGTCGGAAAGACCTGTGGCATCGCTGCGTGCCATCGGCCGTAGAGGGGAGGCGCGAGCACGGGATCGCTCGTGTCCCCACTCGCTCGCACCTGAACTTGCGGATTGATGATCGATGCGAGGTGAGCTTTGAAGTCGGTCGGAATCGGATCGGGCAACGCGGGCGGACCCGGAACGATCGGCCCCTTCGACGCCGCAACGAGGGCGCCTTCCATTTCGACGGTGGCGGCGCCGGCCGCATCGAAGCACGGATGGCTGACGTCGATGGTACGCGTGCCGATCCCTTCGGGCACTCCGGCTCGCAGTTTTTTCGCCAGCGACTCGAAATCGCCTTGCTGCCCGGTGCGAAACTCCCAGTGATAGTAGACCGGCAGTCGCACCGAGGTCGGGTTCGCGGCGCCCGACCACGCGGGCGCGAGGTTCCATTCACTCGTGCCGGGTGCGGCGGGTTCGCCGAGCGCGGTCCTTCGCCCGATGTCGAACGCCGGAACGACACACGCGATGTAGTCCGTGTCGTGTTCGAGAAATCGCGGACACACGAGGCGAGAGAGCGTCAGCTCAGGACCACCGGCGAAGGCGCTGTCGATCGCATTCTGGTCTGCGGCAACTTGTGCATGGGCCCACGCCCAACTGTCGTTCAGGTCAGGAAGCTCGTTCGCGGGAACGGCAGGGGACTCGATCGTCAGTGTCGGCAGCGGAGCATCCGGCCCGCTGCCCAGCGTGACACCGCGTTGCTTGCGAACAGTGATGAGGCACAGCCACGGTCTGATTCGATTGTCGCCGCCGGGTTTCGTCGGCGTGAACAACCACGGAAAATCGGGCCGGTCGAACTCGATGGACGGAAAACAGTTCGGTTCGAAATCGGAGGTGCCTGGCCGCGGGTCCGTGCGCACGACCTGATTCGCATCGATCCCGATGACGTCGGCCGGACCGCGCAACGCGATGGCGACCTGCGGGATCGTTCCCGTTTGCTCGTTGAGCTTCAGCAGCGGGGAAACCGTGGCGACGGGATTCGTCGAATCCGATGGCGCATTGATCGCCGCGGCGGCGCCCTGGCGCACCCACGGCAGGAAACTCAGAGTTGCATTCGACCCCATGATGACTTCCTTATCCGGTCTTATCAGGCGACAGCCAGTTCGTGCGTGGGCACCAGGGTCCACTCGGCGCCACCGCGGTTGAGCACGTTCAATGCGGCGCGCTGCTCACTCCACGTGGGAAGGTTCGACGCGGCTGGCGCGGGCGTGCCGTCGCTGGTTCGCACGATCGTCCACTGCGGTGCTGTCACCGTTGCCGCAGGTTTCAGGCTCAAATTGCGGAAGCGCGCGCGTCCGACCTGTCGTATCGGCGCTTGCGCCGCCGCGCCCGTTGCCACGTGCGCTGTGAGGCTCGCCACGGGCAGCTGATATTTAGTGCCGTCCGCGGGCACGCTCGCCGCTCCCTCAGGGTTCAGGGTGATCGGCTCATACTCGAGCGGCGCGGATTCGATCGCGTTGGCGGCGTAGCGAATCGACGCGTCACCCAGTACCAGCCCCGCGTCCATCGCTTCGAAGGAGGGCGCTGCCAGCTTCTCGTCGTCGCTCAACGCGAAGAATCGCGCTGGTGCAAAGGCGCCTTGCACGGAAGTTGCCGACGTGTCGTTCAATTGCCCTGTCAACGCAAAACGCCGCGGGCCCGCGACGGGCGCGCCGCCGTAGATATCCACGTCCCGCGTGAGATTGAGCGGCACCACTTGCTGTTCGAGCACCATCTGCCCGAGCGGATCGAGCACCGGTCCGTCGTGCGAGTTCACGGAACGGAGTGCCACTCCGTGCGACACTCCCGGCGTCAGCTGCGTGCGCCAGCTCGATGCTGCTCCGACGGCAGCTGCGAGAAGATCCGCCACATTCACCGCGGCGAGGCCCGCCGGTGCCGTTCCTTCTGCGAGCGTCGCATCGACGCGCACGGTGAAGCTGATCCAGAAAATCTCGAACGTCACCTTGCCGCTCAGTCGCAGCGGTTGCGGCCCTTCCAGTGAGCCTTTCAATTCCAGCTTGAACAGGCTGTGCGAGCCGCGCTTCAACTGCATCACGCCGCGGAAATCCGCGACGAAGTGCAGCGGCGCCAACGATACCAGCACGTCGTAGCCGATCTCGCCGGTGAGGCTGAATCCAATCGCCTCGGCGTACAGTGACGCTCGTGCGCCGAATTGCAGCGTGTTCGACGTGATCGCGAAGTAGCTCTCGCAGACGAGGCGCGGGTTTTTTCCCTTCGTCAACGAAATCGCCAGCCGCTCGAGCGTGGGGAAGCCTGCCGGCGTGGCAAATCGCGGGTTGAAGCCTCCCGCCGCGAGGACGAACGACTGTCCGGTGGGTCCTGCCTGATGTCCCCAACGCGCCCGGATCGCGGCAGACCCGGTGATTGGAAAACGATGCAGGAGACGCGAGTCCACCACCATCGCATCCACGGAGAGCGTCCCCGCGTCGAAGTCCAGCTCGCCAACCGTGTCCAGCACGAGCCGCACGAGATCGTTCTCCGCGGTCGGCAATAACGCGCTGACGCGTCCCAACACCAACAGGCGCGTTCTGGCTCCCACCTCGAGCACGAGTCCCAGATCGAGCGTGATCAACGTCGGCGTGAACCACGTGATGCGCGCTAACAGGCCGAGCAGAAAACTTCCCGGTCTCGCGGGGAACGCCGCGGCGAGTGCCTGAATGAGCGCGGGTGCATTGCCAACGGGATCGCGCGGAAAAAGCAGTGTCGCGAGCGTGTCTGACTTGAGACCCGCTTTCAGCACGTCATAGTCGAACGTGCGGTTCACGCCGATGAGCCCGCCGATGCTCGTGAGCATGAAACCCAGACCCAGCGGGATCGGCTGGAACCCTTCCGCCGTGATGAACACGAGCAGTGAATATCCCGGCCGTCCGTCCGGCATTCGGGTTGCGATCAATCCGTACGCCGACAAGGTCATCTGGTCTTGGAGCGAGAGTTTCATCGCGCCGGCGTATGTTCCCGTCGCGGGATCGTGGCCGAGGAAACCTCCACCGCTGATGACGCCTCGAGCGTCCAGAGAGAGTGCGACGCCGTCCGGCGCTCTCACACCCAGGTCCAGCTGCAATGGGCCGAGGTTTCCTTTGCGATCGGACGGCGAGCTGAAGCGCGCGCGAAGCCCCACATTGGTGACGACGGCATCCACGACCCCAAGCGTGGTCTTGAAGGTCGCGCCGAGGTCTGCGACCACCGCGTTGTCGGCGGCACTCAGACTGATCTGAACAGACTGAATCTGGAGCAGGCCGAGCGAGACGTGCAGCGGTAACTCGATGGCGAGCTGGCTGGATCCGCTGAAATACAGGCCACGTTCTGTTGAGACCCCGAGAGTCGGACTTATGCTGAGTCGTATGCCCTCGTCCGGCAGCACACTCGAGAGAAAGCTGTCCAGGGACCCGGAGCCGGCTTGTATGACCAGTTGCGCTTGCTTGAGGGAAAACTCCGCGAATACGTCGAGCTTCTCATCGCCGGACAACCTCGTCCCCAGTCGCGTCGACACGCCCGCGAGCTCGAATCGGCTCGCGTCCGGTGACCCGAGCAGCGTGAAAGGCGTGCCCGGGCTCTCGAGATCGAACTGAACGGCGAGTTGTCCTTGAGCCGGCAGGGGCGATCCGGACGACAGGCCCAACAGAAATTGAGTGTCCTCATTGGGCCGCACGAGCAGGCCCGCGCCTCCGGCGAGATCGAGGTCGCTCTCGATACGCAGCCCAATGTGCTCGGAAATGGGTACAGGGATATCGAATCGACCCGTGGCGAACGGCAGCAGCGCGAAGCCCGGTTTGGCCGTGGCGGTTTCCGGCAGAAAGAAGAGGCCCGCTCCGGCGTTCAAGGCGCTCCCCACCTGGACGTCGCTGAAAGCCGCGAGGGAGAGCGCGAAACTCGTGGTCCGGTCGGCTTGCAAGGCGCCGCTGTTCAAAGCCGTTGTGGCGGGCCCGTTCAGGTCCCCAAAGCTCACTGACCAGGCGCTGTTCGAGAACAGCCCCGCGATCGACGCCAGCAACCGGTCAGTGGCGAGGTCACTGTGTCCCCACTGATACGTGCTCTTGAGTGTATCGAGAGGGTGACTCAACAACTGCGCGAGGCCGTCGAACCAGAACGTGCGGCGCCGATAGGCGAGGCGGCCATTTGCTTCCGGCTGATCCTCTTCGGAGAGGATGCCGAGGAGCATCAGGAGGTAGCCGATGCGGGGTCGATTGCGGAGCAGATATCTGACGAGCAGATCTTCGACGAGTTGACCGGGAAACTCGCTGCGAAAAGCGGACGGCAGTGTGGAATCGGTTCCGATCGCGGCAATGGCCTGGAACACGGCTCGCAAACTCTCGAGCAGCGCGGACCCGTCGATCGGCGCTCCATCGTCGTCGGGATCCGCGCGATCCAACACCTGGAGCACGGGATCGCGCAGGCTTGCGAACGCGCTGGGTACGGTATCGAAGGGCCAGCCCAGGTCTGCGAGGAAGTCCCGCGGCCCGTCGTCTGGAATCTCGAAGGCTCCCGCAATGGGTTGCAAGGCGCGAGCGACTTCGCGTGCGAGTGCCGTCACGGTGTCGAGGTCAGTCATAAGATCACACCGTGGTGAAGAAAAGGGGGTTGCTCGTTTCCAGGTCGTTCACGGGGACCACCACAGGATTGGAAGGAGGATCCGAAGCCGGATAGGCGTTCATGATCAACTTGCCTCCCCACAACGGTTTGGTCGGCGGGTTTTCGGTGATCGGAAACTGCACCGAATAGATGTGACGCGTGCCAAAAGCCAGGAGCTTGAAGAAAGGGTCAGCGGACCCAGTGGGCGGCTCCACGCGAAAGTCCCAGTAAAAGGCGTTGATGTAGGCGTCGAGGCTCGTAAAGCCTTGACGCTCCCAGAGCGGAAATGTGCTGGTGAACCGAGTATCCGTCGCCAGGGTCGCTTTCACCTTGGCCATGCGCTCGATCGGATCCGTGGGCACAGTCTTCAGGTCGTTGAACTGCATCGTGCACGGCGGCGCCTTGTTCCGCACGATCTGGAAGTCGCGATAGGCGGGCAGCGTTTTGAGCCTGCCGAGGGGAGCCTTCAGCGCAATCGGGAAAGCCTTACTGCGTACACTCGCGATCGTTTTCGGAATGACCTCTTTATCGTCCCACGCGCTCTGCGGCACCTGCTTGCCGTTGATGAGCTTGAACTCGGTCTGCCGTGCCTTGAAAGCCTGGACGATCGTGGCGCGGTCGGTCACGGGTTGAGGGTCGGGCTGGGTCGCCGTTGGCGGCAGCGCCGGCAGTGAGATGTTGAAGTCGTACAAGAGATATTCGACGGACGTATGGATGGGTTCCTGATCCGTGATGAAGTGGATGTACTTCGGCGCCGTCACCGACACCTGGCCGCCGAAGGCCTCTTTCAGCTTGCGCAGGAATTTTGGCGCCTGGCCGATGCTGCAGGCCCTGAGGTGCACGGAGTTGGTCGCGCCGCCGAGAATCGCGCTCGGAATTTTGATGGAGCGGCTGGCGTCGTTCGAGACGGTTTTTTCGACATCTTCATACTGCGACTCGCCGGGTCCGCCGGGCAGCAGGGCGATCATGAGACTGCCCAGTGTGGTTCCATGACACGCGATGTAGATGTCGTTGACGGAGCCCGACGGCAGTTTCGCGAGCTCGTCCACGAAATGTTTCACCGTCGTGAGTTGCGGCTTCGAGATCAACTCCATGAACGGCTTGCGGCTGAACAGCGTGCGATGCACGGCTGCGGCCGGAGCCGGTCGATTCGGATTGATCGCCAGGTCTCCGCCTGGCACGAAGGCATAGTTCATCGTGGATTCCTGCTGTCGTCGACTCGGCGGCGCCCGGAGCCTTGCTAGTAGGAATCGGAAAACGTCTGAAGAAACTGACATCGCGCGATCGCGCGAAGGAGGGGTGGGACTTTGGTCGTGGCGCGGGTCGTCAGCGACGCATCGCCACTTACGGCTCGACGAGCGAAACGGAGACCTCCACATCAAATTGCCAGCGCTGATGCCAGGAATCGCGATCTGGGCTCTCGGCATTGCCGGACGCGCTTATCTGCAGGCGCGTGACCGCCGGCGCGCCGCGAGCTTGCGGCGACGGCAGACTTCCTTGCCAATCGAGAGTGTTGAGAACATCTGCTGCGCTGGTTTCGCCGCGCGTGCCGAGGGCAGTGAGTGTGGCGCTCTCGACTTCGCTGCGGTCGAAGGCCTGTGCCGTCGGAATGAAATACAAGTCGATGACAGCGCTTGGCTGCGCGGGCGTCGCGATCGCGTCCGCCGACGTGAGCAGGTTGAGCATCGACGCTGACTCGGCAGGTCCCGGTTTATTTTCCATCAGCACTATTCGCAAGCGGCGCTGCGCCGGCCGCCATGCGCCGACGGCGTATCGCGCATTCACGTCGATATTGGCCGCGGTGGTGGTGCCGTTCGCCGGCCGTTCGAAATGGATCGAGCTGCGCACGGTGCCGATCGCTTCATCAGCAGGAAGCGTTGCGATTTCCGATTTCGCTTGCGCCGGTGCCGCGCTGTGTTCAACCACCGCCGCGGCAGGCGGCTGGGCCTGGACAGCGACGGACGCTGTTGCAACAGGTGGTGACAGCGGCGCTGTTGCCGAATCCTTGTGACCCAGCCACACGAGCAGCGCGCCCATCAGCGCCATGGAAATACCGATCATCACTGTGTGGCGGGCTTGCATCGATACATGTTCTCAGATTCTTCACGGGGCTGACACGGTTCGAAACGTAACGTTGCCGGAAACAGGTGCAGGGAGAGGTCGGATGTTTCAAAAAATGACGGGGATGTGGATTGCGCTCGTGGCCGTCTGCGCAGGAGCGGCGCACGCCGAAACCGTGACGATCGCGCCGGGCGACGGCTGGCACTCCTTTGACGTGGCGCCGGATTTTTCCGTGTCCGGTGGCGCCGAGTGGATCAACCTCGACGGTGAGGCGCTCTCGTTCACGTTCACCACGACAACCAGCGTGCGGCTGACGGTGGTCGATGCCGGCTATGGCGGCGACCGCTTCAACGTGTTCGACGGTGTGACGCTTCTCGGACAGACGAGCGTGGCGACGAACACTGATCCGGACATCATCGCCGTACCCAATTTCGATGCGGCGTTGGCCGATCCGCGCTTCAGCTTTGCATCGTTCGTGCTGGGCGCCGGAACACACACGATCACGGGTGTGATGACGCAGTCCGCGCTGCTCAGCGACGGTTCACCGCTGAATGCGACGGTCGGCGGCGTGCAAGTGACGGCAGTTCCGTTGCCCGCGGCTGTCTGGTTGCTGCTGAGCGGCTGCGGATTGTTCGACGTCCTTCGTCGACGAGTCGCCGGCGTGCGCCAGCACTGGCGCGCGATTGGCGCGCTGCTGCTGGGTGCGACAGCGTTCGGTGCGATGGCCGCACAGGCCGCGACGACAACGGTGAAAGTCATCGCGTTCAACGATTTCCACGGCAGCCTCGAGTCGCCGGGTGCCTTCTCCGGTGTGCCGTCCGGCGGCGTGGACGTGCTGGCCACGTATGTCGCCGATCTCAAGGCGCAGAACCCCAACAACGTCGTCGTCGCGGCGGGGGACGTCATCGGCGCCAGTCCCCTCATCTCGGCGTTCTTTCATGACGAAGGCACGATCGAGACGATGAATCGGCTGGGGCTCGAATTCAATTCGGTGGGTAACCACGAGTTCGACGAAGGCCGCACCGAGCTGCTGCGCATGCAGAGCGGTGGCTGCCATCCGACCGATCCCAATTCATGCCAGGGCGCGTCCGTCGGCACCCCGGTGCCGTTCGAAGGCGCGAAATTCAAGATTCTCTCGGCCAATGTCGTCGATACGACGAGCGGCAAGACGCTGCTCGCGCCCTACGGCATCAAGGTTCTTCCGAATGGCACTCGCGTCGCGTTCATCGGCCTCACGCTGAAAGATACGCCGACCATCGTGACGCCTTCCGGCGTCGCAGGTCTCACCTTCAAGGACGAGGCCGCAACGGTCAATGCGCTCGTGCCTCAATTGCGCGCGCGCGGCGTGGAAGCCATCGTCGTGCTGATCCATCAGGGCGGCTTTCAGGCCTCGGTGGCGCCGAACTTCATCAATGACTGCTCGGGCCTGCTGCAGGATGATGCCAACTCGCCGATTCGCGCGATCGTGCGCAACCTCGACAATGCAGTGGATCTCGTGCTCTCGGGCCACACTCACACCGGCTACAACTGCCGGCTGCCGAACAAGATCGGCCGCACGATTCCGGTGACGCAGGCCGGTGCGTTCGGTCGTGTGCTGTCCAACATCGACATGACGGTGGACACACAGACCGGCGACGTTACGGGTGTCACGGTCAACAACCTCATTGTCGACCGCTCGGCCGCGGGTGTGACGCCGAATGCGACGATCGCGAGCATCGTGGACGGTTATCGCGGGCTGGTTTCGCCGCTGGCCAACGCGGTTATCGGCTCCATCAGCGGACCTGCCACCAACAGCGCCAATGCGGCGGGAGAGATGGGCGCGGGCGACCTGATCGCGGATGCACAGCTTGCCGCAACGTCAGCCCCGACATTCGGTGGCGCGGTGATTGCATTCATGAATGCAGGCGGCGTACGCAGCCCGGGCTTCATCGCGTCGAGCTATCCGCACGATGTGACCTACGCGGAGGCGTTCACGGTGCAGCCCTTCGGTAACACGCTGGTGTCGGTGACGATGACCAGTCAACAGATCAAAGACGTTCTGGAGCAGCAGTTCGTCGGCTGCCTGGGGCAGGTCGCGAACCGCATCATGCAGGTCTCCGCCGGGTTTTCGTACACGTGGCAGGCGGCGAATGCCTGTGGCTCAAAGATTGTCGACGTGTCGCTCAACGGCACCGCGCTGGTCAGCGGCGGCTTGGTGAACAACCCGTCGCAAACCTATCGCGTGACGATCAACAACTTCATGGCGACGGGCGGTGACAACTTCGCGGTGTTCAAGAGCGCGACCGAGGCGCTCGGCGGCGCGCAGGACATCGATGCGCTGATCGCATACCTGGCGAATTTCAAGGCACCGAACCCGCCGTACAATCCCGCTGCGATTCCGGCGCGCATCGTCAGGTTGCCGTAGCTTCATCTGCGCTTCGGGCCCGGACGTCGCGTCTGCATGGCACGCGACAGTTCGGGCCCGGTCACTGAGCGTTATCGGTCTTCACTCCACTGCGACGATCTGCACCACGCTGGGTGAGAGCCGCTCGAACAACTCTTCGACCGAGGGCATCGGCGGTTGTTTGCCGAGCGGGCGTGCTGAAGCCGAGCACAAAACAAAACCGCACGCCTTCCGGACCGGCGACGTGATCGAGCGGCACGCTCGACGTTGCGGGGAAAGGCGCGACGAGTCGCAGTCGAACGAGGTCGCCGGAGCCGGGGGCCGGATCGACACGCGCGTGTGTGACGCGACCCAGTCCGTTGCGGATCAAAATCTCCCTGGCGTGCGCAGGAATGATGGCTGAATAGGTCAGCACCGTCGTGCCACCCTCGATGACGACGCCGTTGCCCGCGGCAACGATCCTGCGGCCGCCGATGGGCAACGGCTGAAAGGAAGTTGCAAGCCAGGAGGGCTCGGTTGGCATTGCGGCTCGTGCGCCGGAGCGATGCGTGCCGGCGGCGGCAGTTGCCCGAGCTGCCAGCCGTTTGAGCTCAGGGGGCTCCGGATGCGCAGCGATCCAGCGTTTGATCAGCGCGAGCGCCTGCTCGGGTGCATTTCGATCCACGAGAATTTCAGCGTGAACCGCTATGGGGCTCCATTCTCCGGGAGCGGCAGACTCGAGTTTCCCGAGCGCCGCAAACGCTTGTTCGGTGCGCCCGGACCGATCGCTCAGGAAAGCCAGCAGGGCTTGTGCGTCAGCGGATTCAGGGTGCTCGCCGGCCACGAGATTCCCGAACGAAATGGCTTTCCGGAACTCTCCGGATTGCAGGAGCGCGCGGACGAGACCGGTCTCGGCTTCGAGCGATTCTCCCTGCTGGGACAGCGTTTCGTAGATCGCCGCCGCGCGAGCGGCATCGCCACTTCGCATCGCTTGCGCGGCCGCTTCGAGTGAGACGGGGTCGACAGCGGCGTGAAGCGCGAAACTGATCGCGGATGAAACGAGCGCTGCCGACAAAACGCCGGCGCGACGGTGGGCGGGGTGCATGTCGACACTATGGCGCGAGTGTGTGACATCCCGTCATATCGAGGGAGCGGGCGCGGGCGCGAGTGGCGTGCATGTTCGCGGCCGCCCCTGGCGCAAACCATACCGTGGCGATCAAGTCCTGGGTTTGTGAAGCGCGGTTCTCCCTGCGCCCGGGTTGACGTGCCATTCGGTGATAGGCTTCCGGTGGCGAGGGTGGGGCGCTCAACACGTGGACTATCGACTTCTGGCGATTTTCGCCAACGTTCTGGCAAACCAGTTGGGACTGCCCGTGCCCGTCCTTCCCACGCTCGTGGTGGCGGGAGCGCTCGTATTCCAGGGAAACCTGTCTCCCACCGCGTTCCTCGTCGGTGCGGTGTCCGCCTGTCTTTGCGCCGATAGCCTGTGGTTTCTCGCCGGCCGCCTCTACGGAAGCGGAATCATGAAGCTCCTGTGCCGACTGTCTCTTACGCCAGACTCGTGTGTGAGCAACGCCCAGACTCAATTCGAGCGCTTGGGCATCAACGCCGTCCTGATCTCGAAGTTCGTGCCGGGGCTGTCGCTCATTGCCCCGCCGCTCGCCGGCGCAATCCGGATGAGCTGGCTGCGCTTTCTGGCTTTCGATGCGATGAGCTCCACGGCGTGGGTGATTCTCGCGGCAACACTCGGCGCGGCGTTTCATCAACAGATCGCGCAACTGATGCCGATCGTGATGGAGTATCAAGTCGAGGCCGTCGTCACGCTGTGCGTGGTTCTCGTCGGCTACGTCGCCTACAAATGGTGGGACCGCGTGCGATTCTTCTCGACGTTGCGGATGGCACGCATCGAGGCGAGTGAGCTGCACAGGCTCATCTCCAGCGGCGCGGCGCCGCTGATCGTGGATGTTCGTTCTGCGACGGCGATTGCGCTCGAGCCGCGGCAGATTCCCGGCGCTTTGCGCGTGCCGTTGACTGAGGTCAAGGAGCGACTCTCCGGTACATCGCGCGAGCGTGAGATCATCGCGTACTGCACCTGCCCGAACGAGGTTTCGGCCGCGGAAGTCGCGAAGATTCTGATGAATAGCGGGTTCAAGCGAGTGCGTCCCCTGCGGGGCGGGCTCGACGCCTGGATCGCGGCCGGTTACGCGGTGGATCCCATCGCGGAGTCTGAGCTCATCGTGAGGACGGGAGCGATCACTGGCTGAGCGGCCGCCCACGTGTGTTCGATTGTGAAACTGCGTCGGCGCCGTGCCATCCTAAGAGAAAGGCGAAGCCCGACGTCATCAGCGGACCTGGTTCGGATGAGACCCAAACCCGAAGCAACGAACATGGCAGGCGCACCTGGAGCGGGTACGGGGCTACTCGAAGCGGGGACGCACAGCCCTGAATACGGTCTGGACGGTGAGGCTGTGAAGGGGCTGCTTCAAGGCGCCGTGTTGAAGGGGCGCGACCCGCTTGCCATCCTGCGCGACGCGTCGATCGACCCGTGCGTTTATGGAAACGCCCACGCGGCAATCAATGGTCCGGCACTCGTCAGGCTGGTGCGTCAGATCCAGGTCTCGGTCGATGACGTGTATCTCGGCTTTCTGGCGCAAGGCTGCACGATGGCGCTCGAGACGGAGCGATTGCTGTCGTTCCTCCATTGCGCGACGTTCGGCGAAGCGTTGCGTGTGAGCATTCGATTCACCAACGCGATGTCCGCCGACGTGGGGCCGGCGATTGCCGAAGAGTATGGTTCCGGTCTGCAGCACATCTGCAAGTACCACACGATCGCCGGCGTCGATCGCGATATCCTGGTGTGGATCCGGTTCGTCTGGATCTATCAGTTTTTCAGCTGGCTCATCGGCCGCCCGCTGGAGCTGCGCGGCCTCTCGATCCAGGGCGCCCGGCCGGTGCAGCGGAACGGCTTCGATCGATTTGCGCTGTTTCGCTGCCCGGTCAAGTTCGACGCGCCGGTCGACGCGCTCTGTTATAGCTGGAGCGACCTGGCCGTCCGGTTGATGCACAGCTCGATCTCCGAATACGTCGAATATTATGCGAGCGAGCCGGATTGGTTCGACTCGCCCGGCCGCGGGCTGAGCTGGCGGGAACAAACGCAGCAGGTGCTGATCGATCTGCAACGAGCCGGCATGTGGTCCGCGCCGATCGAAGTGGTCGCCGCGCGGCTGCGAACCCGCCCACGGCGACTGCGTCATTCTCTCGCGCTCGAAGGCGAAAGCTTTCAGGACATCCGCACCCGCCTGCGAAGCGAGCTCGCCAGTGCGTATCTGCTGGCGAGCGACCTGCCCATTACGGCCATCGGCCACGCGCTGGGATTCAGCGAGCCCGGCGGATTCTCGCGTCACTTCTTCGCCTGGGCGGGCGTCGCGCCCTCGGCTTACCGCGCGATGTACATGGCGGATGCCGCGAAGGTCGCCGCCGCCACGGCCTTGCTCAACGAGCGCCGCATTTCCTAGCGCCTCGCCAGGCGCAGGCCTGGTCACTTGGGCCAAATCCCTCTGTCAGTCCCGCCATGGCTTTTCCAGCCGTCGGTGGGCACCGTTGCCGCACGCCCGGAGGCCGGCCGAACAGCCCTGGGACGGGATCGACCCGAAGAGGGGGGCGAATGAAACCGAGATGCACGGCAAGACGGCTGCGCTGTCGCGCGCTGGGCTGGGGGGCTTCGATACTGTTCTGCGGCTGCGGGCTCACGGCCCAAGCGCAATCACAGGGTCGAGCGCAGGACGATTCAAAACCGACCAGCGCCAATACGGCCGACACCGCACTGGAAGAGGTTGTCGTCACGGCACAAAGGCGCAGCGAAGATCTGCAGAACGTGCCGATCGCGATTACCGCGATTTCCGGCGATACGTTGCAGAAAGCCGGCGTCGAAAGCGTGGGCGACCTGGCTCAGCTCACCCCCAGCCTGCAGTTCGGCCAGCGGTTTGGAAATGTGTTCATCGCGGTTCGAGGCATCGGTCAGGCGGGCCAGGACATCGGCAGCCAATCGGGCGTCACGGTATCGCAAGACGGCGTGCCGCTGCTGAATCACTTCATGATGGATGGAACGTTCCTGGACGTTTCGCGCGTCGAGGTTCTGCGCGGCCCGCAGGGAACGTTCGAGGGGCGCAATGCCACGGGCGGCGCGATCAATGTCTACAGCAACCTGCCCACGCAAACCTTCGATGGGGCGATTGCCGCGACCGCGGGCAACTATGAATTTTTCGGCGTGCGGGGATTTGTCAGCGCTCCGCTGATCTCCGATCGCCTGACGGCGCGCGTCGCCTTTCAGAAGAATCACTCCGACGGCTGGATGACCAATGAGTTCCTCCACACCCGCAAGAACGATACCGACCTGGGCCAGGTGAGGGCCTCCCTGCTGGGAAGCATCACGGAAGACCTGACGGTTCGCGCCATCTTGGAAGCGACGAAAGATCGCGGCAACCCTGCGTTCGCGACCGTGCTGGGCCGCGCGCGGCCCGATAAGCCAACTGCTGTCGAAGTGCTGGGACTGCCGCAAAATGACCTAGAGCATCGGGTCGTCTATATGAATCACACCGACCAGCAGGATACGGAAGACAAGAAAGCCATCCTGATCGCGAACTGGGACGTGAATCCGAGCTTCGCCATCGCGTCGACGACCGGCTATATCAACCACGACCTGGTTTTGACGGACATCGACAACGATGGCACCAGCGGGGATTTTTCCGATTTCCCGCTCGTCGGCATCCACGTGAACCAATTCACCCAGGACCTGACGGCGACCGCCGAGCTGAGCAGCCGGACGGATCTCGTCGCTGGCGCTTTTTACATGCACGGCGATTCCAGCCAGCCGCTGATTCTCAGCGTTCCGCCCACGCTGATCCGCGCGTTCAATTACTTCCCCGTCGAGAAGCTCGACTCGTATGCCATCTATGGTCAGCTCCGGCATCAGCTGACGGAAAGCCTGCGCGCGACAGTGGGCGGCCGATACACCATCGATGACAAAGATTTCACGATGGAGGGGACCGTCCTCGGCACGAGCTTTCTGCGGACGGCCAGCGATTCCTGGGGCGCGTTCACGCCGCGCTTCGTGATCGACTATGTTCCGGGCGAGAACACGCTGCTTTACGTGAGCGCCTCGCGGGGCTTCAAGTCCGGTGGGTTCAATACGTTTGGTGACGTGTCGCTGCCGGTCAACCTGTTCAACCCGGAATTCGTCTGGAACTACGAAGCAGGTCTGAAGGCTTCGTTTTTCGAGCGGGCGCTGCGCCTGGGTGTCACCGGCTTCTACTCGGATTACACGAACCTGCAGCAGACGCTGTTCCGAATCAATCCTCAAACCGGCGTGAGATATCCCCGGATCGAAAACGCCGCCTCTGCGGAGATCAAGGGCGTGGAGCTGGATGTCGAAGCCATCCCCGTTCGCGGTGTGAGACTGCGAGCCTCGGCCACGAGGCTCGACGCGAAGTTCGGCCACTTCACGAGCATCGATCCGATCTATCCGGAGCGGGGTGAGCAGGATCTCACCGGAAACCAACTGCCGCAGGCTCCGGACTGGCAGTTCGGCGTATCTGCCGAATACAGCCTTCCGGTCTCCAGCAGCCTCGCGGTCACTGCGCGCGCGGACTACAAGTGGCAGAGCGAAATCTATTTCGATCTGTTCAACAACCCGCTCAACACGCAAGGAACCTACGGGCTTTTCAACGGCTCACTCTCAATCGGCAGGCTGGATGAGAAGTGGTCGCTGACAGCGTTTGCGCGCAATGCGTTCGATGAAAGATACGTGAGTCAATCGTTGACGGCAGCGAGCGATACGGTCCCCTCGCGTGTCGGGCAGCTGGGAACACCGCGCGAGTTTGGCCTCACGCTCAACTATCGCTTCTGATCATGGATGACCATGGCGAACGATGAACCCCTTCCGCAGATTCGGCTGTACCGAGAATGGCTGGAACGCGAACACGACCTCAGGTTCGCCGACTACGCTGCTTTGTGGCTATGGTCGACGACGGACCTCGCGTCATTCTGGCGCAGCATCTGGGACTATCATCAGCTCGAGTCGCCGACACCGCTTCTGTCCGTGGTCGATGGCCAGGAGATGCCAGGCGCCCGATGGTTCGACGGAGCGCAGGTCAATTACGCGCGCCAGGTCTTTCGTCATGTCGATTTCGCCGAAGCCGCTGGTCTGCTCGCGATCGTTGCGGAGAACGAGACGGGCGAAGTCACGCAACTCGGCTGGAAAGAGCTGAAAAGACAAACCGCGTCGCTGGCACTGGAATTGCGTCGCCTCGGCGTCGGGCACGGAGATCGGGTAGCAGCCTATCTTCCCAACATTCCTGAGGCCGTCGTTGCGCTGCTCGCTTGCGCGAGCCTCGGCGCTATTTGGACCGTGTGCTCACCGGACATGGGTACCGCTGCCGTGCTCGAACGCTTTCGGCAGACAGCGCCGAAGGTGCTGATCGCTGTCGATGGCGTGTTTTACGGTGGCAGGGCGATGGATCGAAGCGTCGCCGTCGCCGAGGTACGGCGCGCGCTTCCGAGCGTCGAGGCGCTCCTGATCAAGCACACGGAGTATGGCGACTCGATCGTTCCCGACGCGAGCGATCTCAGCCTCGCGTTGTCACGCAAAGACGACGAGGTCGATGCTTTCGAACCCGAATGGCTGCCGTTCGATCACCCATTGTGGATCCTGTATTCGAGCGGGACCACGGGCTTGCCCAAGGCGATCGTGCACGGGCATGGAGGAGTCATCGTCTCGGCCTGCGCGGGTCACCTGCATTGTGATGTGGCGGCCAGCTATCTTTCGAACACATACGGCGAGCGGTTTCACTGGTACAGCGCGACCGGATGGGTCATGTGGAACATTCAAGTCGGCGGCCTTCTGGCCGGCACGACGATCTGCTTGTTCGATGGCTCGCCGAGCGGCGCAAAGGGAAACCCGGACTGGCGGACGCTCTGGGCGTTCGCTGCCCGGCATCGGGTGACGTGGTTCGGCGCGGGCGCGGCTTTTTTCAACAACTGTCTCAAGGCCGGATTGAGAATTGGCGACGCCGGAGATTTGAGCGCGGTCCGCGCATTGGGGAGCACCGGTTCGCCCCTGCCGGCGGATGTGCAGCGCTGGGGCACCGATCAATTTGCCGCGCTCGATCGTCCCGGCATCTGGTGGTGCAATATCAGCGGCGGAACCGATATCGCCGCGGCTTTCCTGTCCGGCAATCGGGAATTGCCCGCCACACCGGGAAGGCTGCAATGTCGTAATCTTGGTGCTGCTGTCGAAGCCTGGAACGAAGAAGGGCAGCCGGTTCTCGGGCAAGTGGGTGAGCTCGTCTGTACGCGTCCCTTTCCCAGCATGCCGCTCTACTTCTGGGGAGACGAAGACGGCAGCCGCTATCGATCGTCCTACTTTCGGGAATGGCCAGGAATCTGGCGACACGGCGACTGGTTGCAGATCGACGCCGATGGCAGTTGCACGATCACGGGCCGAAGCGACGCGACCATCAATCGCCACGGCCTGCGCATGGGAACGGCCGATATCTATTCCGCTGTGGAACACCTGCGGGAGATCTTCGACAGTCTCGTCATCGACCTCGAGGATGGTCAGGGCGATAGCAAGCTGCTCATGTTCGTGGTTCCCGTCGAAGGATGCGCGTGGGACGCGAACCTGGAGTCGGCGATGGTGTCGGCGATCCGGAACGCGCTGTCGCCTCGTTTCGTCCCGGACTATTTTATTCACGCGCCCGGCATCCCTCGCACGCTATCCGGCAAGAAGCAGGAGCTGCCCATCAAACGGCTGTTCCAGGGTTGGCCGATGGCGAAGATCATCCATCTCGATTCGATTGCCAATCCGGAAGTCATCCCGTGGTACGTCGCGCGTGCGCAAGCCTGGCGCGAGGGAGTCGCGGTATGAAGGTGGGTGTCGTCGGCGCCGGATTGATGGGGGCAGAGATCGCGCTGGTGTTCGCGTTCGGCGGTTTCGAAGTGGCGTTGAACGATCTTCACGAAGACGCGCTGGAGCGTGCCGTGGGTCGCTTGACGAAGTTGTTGGATAAGGCTGCTTCCCGCGGTGTCTACTCTGCCGAGCAGTGCCAGCAGGCGCTGGCCCGTATTCGCCCTACGACCGATATCGCGCGCCTGGCAGATTGCGACCTCGTCACTGAGGCTGTGTTCGAAGCCATCGAGACCAAGCAGGCCGTGCTCAGGACGCTCGATGCGGTGTGCCATCCGGGATGTGTGTTGGCCTCGAACACTTCGACGTTGCCGATCTCGACACTGAGCGCGGCGCTCGAGTCCTCGCGTCGTGCCGCGTTCCTCGGCACTCACTATTTCTCACCGGTGTCGCGCATGCAGTTGGTGGAAGTGGTTCCAGGCTTCGACACCGATCCGGCAATCACTGCACAAGTCGTCGGGCTACTGCGAAACCTCGGAAAGTGGCCAGTGATGATCAAGGATGTTGCAGGCTTCGCCGTGAACCGCATGCTGCACGCGATGCTGATCGAAGCGGTCAAATTGGTGGAAGAGGGTGTCGCTACACCCGAAGATCTCGACGCAGCCTGTCGGCTCGGTCTGGGCCACCCAATGGGTCCGTTCGCGCTGATGGACGTGGTGACGTCCGGACTCTGCTTGCAAGTTCAGGAGATTCTTCACGACGCATATGGGGAACGCTTCCGCCCCCCGGCGCTGCTGAAACAACGCGTGGCCGCAGGTTATGGAGGCGGCCGCGGGCAGCGAGGCTGGATCCGAGAGACAGACTCATGAGTGCTGAAGCAGCGACGGGTGACAGCATTCATAAACGAGCTGCACGGCCTCCGCGACGCGGGTTGGTGCTTGGCGCCCTGTGCTTCGTCTACGTGCTCAACTTCCTGGACAGGCAGCTGGTCTCCATCCTCGCGAAGCCCATCCAGGATGGCCTGCAGATCACGGACGGTCAGCTCGGCAAGATCACCGGCTTCTATTTCGCGCTGTTTTACTGCGTCATTGCCGTTCCGGTCGGATGGCTGGCGGATCGTACGAACCGCGTCCGAGTGCTGTCGATCGCGTGCGCCCTGTGGAGTGGCGCGACGGCCGCCTGTGGAATGGTGAGCACCTATGGTCAGTTGGTGGTTGCGCGCATGGCTGTGGGTATCGGCGAAGCGGGCGGCGTGCCGCCGTCCTACGCCATCATCTCGGACTATTTCCCACGCGAACAGCGCGGCACGGCGATGGCGATCTTCAACCTGGGTCCACCGCTCGGTTCTGCGTTGGGCGTGGCGTTCGGTGCGTCGCTCGCCGCGGCGTTCGATTGGAGATTGCCGTTCCATGTCATCGGCATCATTGGCGTCGTGACGGCGATCGCCGTCTACCTCTTGATCGCGGAGCCACGACGCGGCGAACACGATGCGGTGTCCCGCGCCTCGACCGAAGGAACGGAGAGAGGGAGCTTTGTCTCGACCATCACGCGATTCTTTGCGAATCCGATCCTGCTCCTCGCCTCGCTTGCGAGTGGTGCGGCGAACTTCATCACCTACGGCCTCAGCAATTTCGCCACGCTGTTCCTCATGCGCGAGAAGGGCATGCAACTCAGTGAGGTCGCCCTCTGGTACGCGCTGGTGGTGGGCGTGGCCATGAGTGCCGGCATCTATATCTCGGGGCGGCTCATCGACAGGTTCGGCGCGCGCACGAAAGCGGCCTACGCGTTCATCCCGGCGCTGTCCCTCGTGCTCGCATTGCCATTCTTTCTCGGTTTCGTGTGGGCGCCGTATTGGCAGCTGGCGCTCGTGTTCCTGATCGTGCCGATGTTTCTGAACTCGTTCTTTCTGTCGGCGACCGTCACGTTCGTGCAAAGCGAAGTGCATCCCGATCGACGCGTGATCTCGGGTGCGCTGCTGCTGCTCGTGATGAACTTCATCGGTCTCGGCCTGGGGCCGACCTATGTGGGAATGGCGAGCGATTTCTTTCGGCCCAGCTACGGGGCTCACTCGCTGCAAACCGCGTTGTATGCGCTCGCGCCGATGTACTTGATCGCCGCGCTCCTGTTTTTGGCACTCGCCCACCTGATCAAACGATCCCGTGATGTCGCGGGAGGACGTGCGCAATGAAAATCCCGTTCTTTGCCCTTGTCGCCGCTTGCATGCTGGTCTGCGGATGTTCGACCCGCTCGCCTGCCATGACGAGCGACACCGCACCGGTCGCGGACTCTCCTGCAGGTGCTGTGCGTGGCGTGCGCGAAGGCGATACACACTTCTTTCGTGCGATTCCCTATGCGTTGCCGCCGATCGGCGAGCTTCGGTGGCGCGCTCCCAAGCCGATGCCTCGCTGGAGCGGCGTGCGTGCGGCTGAGAAAGCGGGTGTGGCGTGCGTGCAGCCGCCAATGGGAGGAGGGCCTTACGACCACGGCCTGAAGCTCATGGATGAAGACTGCCTCACGCTCGATGTCACCGCGCCAGCCAACGCGCGGAACGCTCCGGTGATGGTGTGGATTCATGGGGGGACGCTCATCTGGGGAACCGGACACTCCCAGTTGTACGACGGGCGTGAGTTTGCCAGGCGAGGCATCGTGCTCGTGTCGATCAACTACCGGCTCGGTGTGCTCGGCTATCTGGCCCATCCCGATCTCAGCCGGGAGTCTGCGGACAACGTTTCCGGGAACTATGGTTTGCTCGATCAGGTCGCGGCACTTCAATGGGTGCGACGGAACATCGGCTCATTCGGCGGTGACTCCAGCAACGTGACGATCTTTGGCGAGTCCGCCGGCGCGTTGAGCGTCGAGTATTTGCTTGCCTCTCCCGCTGCGCGCGGCCTCTTTGACAAGGCGATCGTTCAAAGCGGTTATCTGTTTACGATGCCGGAGCTTCGCGACGCCCGCTACGGAATACCGTCGGCGGAAGCGATTGGTGCCGACCTCGCCACAAAGCTGGGCGCGAGCAGCATCGCGGCGATGAGAGCGATGGACGCGCGCAAGCTCGTCGAGGCCACTGCAAAGGCGGGCTATGCGCCGTACGGATCGATCGATGGAAAGATTCTGCGGCGCCAGCTCGTCGATACATTCGATCGTGGCGAGCAAGCGCCCGTGCCCCTGATGGCAGGGTTCACCAGCGGTGAAATACGCGGCCTTCGTTTCCTGCTGCCTCCAACGCCGGCCAGCGCGGAGGCGTATGCGAACGACATCCGAGCGCATTATGGCGATCTCGCCGATGCTTATCTTCGTCAGTATCCGCCGCGGGATCTGGAGCAGACACAGCTGGCCGCCACGCGCGATGTCGTGTTCGGTTGGGCGGCGGAGCGACTGGTCCGCAAGCAGGCCGCTATCGGCCAGGCCTCATTCCTCTATTACTTCAGCCACGATTACCCCAGCGCGGCCGCGGCGAATTTGTCGGTGTTTCATGCCAGCGAGGTGCCGTTTGTCTTCGGAACGTTTAGCGGGACTCCGGCCGGTTGGCCAGCGATTCCAGACACGGCGGAACAGCGACGCGTTTCGGGTGCCATGCTGGACTACTGGTCGACTTTCGCCCGCAGCGGCCAACCGACCGCGACGAATGGACCCGCCTGGGATTCCTTCGCACCACGCCGCGCCTTCATGAACCTGGGCGATGTGCCGGTGAAGTCGACCGAGTTCATGCCCGGCATGTATGAACTGCAAGAGCAGATCATGTGTCGCCGTCGCCAGGACGGCGGGCAATCGTGGGACTGGCGCACAGCCAGCACTGCACCTGTGCTGCCGAAGCCGACACCTCAGTGCGAGTCCCACTGATGCGTGACTGGGCGGTGGGTCGCTGAAGCACTCGGGCCGATAGCGACTCGAGTGCAGCGTGTGCTCCGTTTATGGACCAGGAGGCCCATGGTCTCTGATGAACCGCATCACTTAGTGCGCCTGCGCGCCGTTTGAAGAGATCCCCGTTCCAGCCGGGTGACGCACGGGGCGGAGTGGCAGGTTGTGCTCAACGTCCGCTTCCGTAGATTCCGCCACTTTCCGCGGCGCCTCCCGCTCTTCCAGGCCGATCTGGCCTCGGATGAACGCGGCGAGAAACACAGCAAGCTCCGGCGTCAGATCAATGTGATTCAGGTTCGTTGTAGTCGAAAACATGATGTGGTTGAAGTCCGAGGGCGTGCTCTGCGAGATCGGCTGGAAGAACCCGGCATTGATCGCGCACGCACTCACCGTGGGAATGAAGCACGCATTCGGGAAATAGAGATTTTTGCTGTTTGGCAGAGTGTCGTAGAGCAGGGCGAACGCGTTCGTGAGTCCGCCGGGCGCACTGTCGTAGGCAGCGCCGTTGTTGGCCCAGAACGTCCAGATATTTGAATCGACCTTGTTGCATTCCATTTTGGCCAACGTCACCTGCATACCGCCGAGCGGGTACACGTATGAGTTCTCCCAGATGCAGGCCGTGGCGCTGAAATTGACGGCCTCCGCTCCTGGAGTATCACCGTTCTGTGCGCCGGTTCCGACACCGTCCGCGACCGCGGCGGAGACGAGATTACGCGGCATCCAGCCTTGCGCGTTGAGGTCTGCGATGAACTGGCCGCGCAGGGGACTTTGGCCGAAGGACAGGCCCGAGCCCCAGGTGCTGTACGGCGGTATCCAGATCATCAACATCTGTTGTGCGGCCGTGGACGCAAGTTGCGCGGCGAACGGGGCCGCCGACGCCTGGTACACGGAGATGTATTGCACGAACGCCTGAATGCTCGCTGGAATCGTCGCGCCGCCATGGGGCGAATCGATGGTGAAATACCGCGCGGTCTGGTGCGGCAATCCATTCTTCTCCATGTACGCGAGTGCGTAGCGAGTGATCAATCCACCCATGCTGGCGCCGCCGACTTGCAGAGGCGCGTTGCCACTGCGCTCGTTGATAGCGCGCTGGATGCAACTGATCGTCACGAACGAGTTCGCCTGAATGGGCAGCGTGCCATCGGCGAAGCCGAGGATGACCAGGTCGCGTCCCTCGGCCAGCATCGTGGTGGCCAGCCCCTGTTGATTGAGGCGTTCCCACAGGTAATCGAGCGGATAGTTGCCCGGGAAGCCTTCCGCCACGATGACGGGTTCGGTGAGCACGGTCTTCTTCACGCCATTCACGGAGCCGTAGAAAACCCACGCGTGGCCCAGCGCGTTGAGGCCCTGATAAGGTTTGTAGGCTGTGAGATTCCATGTTGCATCGGCGGGTGGCGCGGTGGTGAGCGCGATTTCCAGGCCGAAATGCGCATGCTGCACGCCGGAGGCGGTTGAGCAGCGCAAGTGGATGGTTTTGATGCCGGGCTCGGCGTACTTCACGTCGATCGGCACGTCCATCTGCACGGACTGATATCCGGCGCCGCGGCCGAAATCGATCTCGACTGACGTCGCCAGCTCGACCGCATGGTTCGAGAAAAAGCCGTTGCGCGGCAGGATGAACGAGACGTCGAGACCCCGATGGACGCGCGGCAGCGTGGTGAGCAAGCCAAAGTCTGTCCGGACGACGGCGGTTGCAAAGAACGCGCGTCGGCTCTCGACCATCTGGTCGACCGTCTGTGTATCGATGGGAAAGGCATCGACGGGCAGTTGCGCCGCCAGATAGCGCTGGAGGCTGACCCAGAATCGAGGCCGCACGATCTCGAAGTTGAAGTCGGCCACGAAGATGGGCGTGAGGCCGCGCGCCACATAGTCCGCGCCGCGTTTCTTGACCTCGTCCACGGCGAGCGGCGCGCTGCCGTGGTGGTGACTGAAAGCCAGCTCATGGTAGAGATTTTCCCATTCCGCCTGAGAGCACGCGGGGGAATCCGCGGCGCCGGTGAAGTCGCGGATGCGGCTGCCGTACGCCGCGCAGCGGTGCAAGATGCCACTGGGAACGTTCTCCCGAGTTGCGAGCGCAGCGAGCAAACGGTGCTGCAGCTCGAGTGCAGGTGTGTTCGAGGGCTTCGATTCGAGTGTGACGGTTGGATCGGCCATGCGCGTTCCCCTTTCCGTGTTTGTGTCGGCTGTATTTAATTAGACGACGAGAACAACTTGCCTGTTGTCCGGCCGCGGACTATACGCGCGGGGTTGGAAAGCGCCAATCTGCACCTGAACAATTTCTCGCGAGCGTCGCGTGCACAGCGACATGGCGCGGACCAGCACGCGGCAGTTGGCGAGCCGGACCGAGCACGTTGTGATTCGAGTGGCACCGGACGGCGCGAGCCTCCGGGTTGTCGTGACGTCGAATGAAGATGAGAGCGATCGGGTGAAACAGGTTTCGGAGGCGCTGATCGGTACACGCGCAGGTGAGTGTGGTGTCCGCAGTGCCAGTCCTTTCCATTCACACGCCACTAAAATCGTCGATCACCCTATGCCGACCAGTTCGATCGTGTCGAGGCGACGGCAGGACTGACAGCGCATGAGACGACCCACTACATTCAAAAGCTGAAACCATCGACGTATAACCTCGGCCACGAGATCCAGGCATATCGTGTGCAAGGCGTTATCGATCGGATACACTGGTCAAATCAGGTGACCAATACCGAGCTTCTGAACCATCTGAAGGCCCACCCACTCTACCGGTGTGCCGTTGCCGAAGTAGGTGTGATTGAGGAACAACCGATGCTTCGATGCGCGAAATGCGAATCGGGTGATATGAGGTTGGTGAGCGGGCCGGGCGTGTTGGAAACATGGCGATGCAGTCAGTGTGGTCATGAAATAACCGCCCACGTTTCTCACCCTTCGGTCCAGCCTGCCAATTTTCGTGCGATGGAGCCCATTTTTCGACTGATGGCGACGTGGACCTCCCGTCCCACGCCGACGCAGCTTGCATCCATCAGGGAAATCTCACCCATATTGAAAAACGTTCCGGACAGTACATTGCTGCGAAACGCCGTGAGCGGTACTCCGTTCGAACTGGGTCGCTTCAATGATTCTGAATTGCGCGCTATCGATCTCGATTCCAGGCTGGTCGCGTTGGGTATCCGAGTCGAGAAGGCACCCATACCGGGTTTGAGTTAACGGACAGAGCACTCCGCGAGCGACCATCTGAGTGCGCTGATGGTTGGAGCGATTGGGCGTCGAATCAGGCCCCAGAGTCGACGTATCTCTGAAGGTGGTCGCCACGTTGAAGCAGGACGATCCCGTAAAGTGCTGGATCCTCAAGTGACGGAGCCTTGAACTGGCTTCCCACGTTAGGTCCCGAGGTCGTGGACTAGCTTCAACGCGTTCATAAATGCACCGGAATATGCGGTAGTACCGTGCCCGGTTTCTCGCTGTGCTGAGGACCCTTCGGTGCAGGCAGGCCGAGCGGCTGCAGGCGATCCGGTCGCCCGAATTGTAAGATGGAGTGGCGGCATGGAGCTGAGTCCTTACAGATGAAACACGAAAGCCACTTTCTCATCACCCCGCGTCCCGAGCTCGTTACCCGGCTCGGCAGCATGACCGGTAGCCCTCTGGAGGATTTAGGCGAGCCTGTAATCTGGTCCGGAAATGAGGGAGGTCGGGGAGGCTTTAGCCCTGAAGAGATGGAAACCTTCGTTAAGGTTCTATTTCTTGACGCGCTTCGTCGTGAGCGAGGGGATTCGGAGGAGTTTGAGCACGTGTTGCCGGCCTTGCAGACGACACGGGATTTTTTCGATTCTCTGTGGAGTTTGCGCCGGGTCGAAATAGATATGACCGTCGAGGTTGCTATTGCGGACGCGGCGGCAACTGGCACTCTCGACAAGATCGCGCCGACCGGTAGCGAGCGCGTCGATGAGTGGTTGAAGGTCTTGCGCAAAAGGTACCCGTGACCGAGCTATCGACTGAGCTCATTCCAGCGGGCATCGTTCGCACGCGGGACGAGATCGATGTTGAGTGCGATGGCGGAATTCCCCGCAATTGTTTACATGGTACGGACGGCATACAACGCCGAGGACGGTCTCGAGGAGGAAATATCGGTCCGTCTGTATCAGCGTGCCGCGGATCACTGGCATCCCATCGATGGATGTTTGCTTCCGGATAGTGGCTGAGCGCTCCCACGAGTACGGATGCCGATGAAACCAGAGTGTCTGTTGAAGGCCCGACCCGCATCAACCAACTCGCGGACACCCTGATTAATTAAACTACGCCGATCGCCCTCGGCATCCGTGACTCGGCTCAGCGATTCAAATCCGCGATCCGCAACTCCCGCGCACGACTCACGCGCGCCCGTCGAATTGCCTCGCGCGCGCAGACCCGGCATTATCGACGCACTCCTGAATTCGCAAAACAACGCTCCGCCATGGAGCACCCCAAGGAATCATCCAAGGATCACCATGGAAACGGCCAAGAACATCCCGGGCCAATCGACCGCCTTATCCCGCGCGATCCAGGCGATTTTCGTCGAGCGGCGCCTGCCGTATGCGATCGAATCGCGGCTGAATCGACTGTTCAAGAACCTCGGGTTTCGTTACGCAACGGTGAGGACCGATGGCGGCCTGCGCTTCCGGGTGCGCCGGCTGACGAGCGACGAGAACTTCGTGCACAACGTGGTGAAGACGCAGGAGTACACGCCGGAGGGATTCAAAATCCAGCCGACCGATACGGTGATCGACATCGGCGGCAACATCGGGACGTTTGCGGTCCTTGCAGCGAAGGCTGCAAACAAAGGTCGCGTCTTCACGTTCGAACCGGGCAGCGAGAATTTCAGGCTGTTACGGCGAAACCTCGACGCCAACGGTGCGGATAATGTTGTCGCCACACATGCCGCGGTCGCCGACTCGGACGGCACGATCGAGCTCGAGCTGTCTGAAGGGGATGGCGGCTACAACAGCACGATCCGTGGGCGACTGCAGGGCGTGAAGCACAGGGAAGTCGTGCCTGCGATTTCGCTTCAACGGATCTTCGACGACAACCGCATCACCCGTTGCGACTTCATGAAAATGGATTGCGAAGGCGCGGAGTATGCGATCGTGAAGTCGCTACCGCTCGACTACTGGCAGCGTGTATCGCGATTGGCGCTCGAGTACCACGGCACGGAGCTCGGCGAGCTTCGGCGCAACGTGAACGAGCTGATCGCGCGGCTCGAAGAGGCGGGGCTCACGGTGGAACACAAGGAAGAGCACACGGAATACCTGTGCGGGCACGTGCGCGCGCGCCGAAGGTGATCGGCAGCGTCCTGACGCAATGAGGGCGAAGGGTCGCGCCCTCATTGGACGGTCAGCGCGATCTCACTTCGGGTATTGATCCTCTCGCACCCACCATCCGTGGACCTGAGGCGACGCCTGCACCGGCAAGCACACTCTGGCGATCGGGCCCTCCTCGACACGTTCCGCATCCAGTATCACGAGATCGGAGCGCAGGTTCTGGTCCAGATGGTAAGCGACACCCAGCAGGTAGCCTTCACCTTCGCGTGCGTTCACGTTCTTCGGCGCGAATACCGGCTCCGCCAGTGACACTTTGTTTCCCGCGTTCCACAACTTGAACGTGCGCGTCTGAACATCCATGCGCGTATAGCAAGAGCCGGCTGCTGCGCGATTGGGTTCGTTGGGGTCGGGGCAGGCCGCAAAACCGTATCGGTACGGCACCGTGTTGTAACGATCGTCCTGTTTCGGCAGGGGCGCGAGCATCGGAAACAACTTCTCGAGCTCGTAGCCTGCGCTGCGTTTTTTCAGATCGATCGAGATGCGGTGGATGTAACTCTCCGCATTCTTGAAGTCGGGCGGCGTTCCGTCCTTGTTCGGCACGAACGGAAACGGGTTGCCGGCGGTGACTTCCGTGTCGAAGAAGATTCGCTGGTCGTCCTCGAACACACCCATCGTATGCGTGCCACAACGTGCCGGGCCTTCCAGCCAGCGGATGTCTTTGCCGTCGCCATGACGACGGAAGTAGCCCAGGTACGTCTTGCGGGATTTGTCCCATGACCAGTGAATGCCGCCGCGCTGGACCTGCTCGGGATCGAACGCCAGCGGTACGACGAAAAACAGGATGTGGTTCTCGGTCACCGCGAAGTCGTGCAGCAGGCCGACGTAAGGCACCTTGATCCGGGCTTCCCACACCTTGTGGCCGGCTTTGTCGATCTCGAAGACGCTCACGACATCGCTGCCGAAGCCTTCCGCCTCATAGCCAAACGCGACGATGTTGCCCGTGTGAGAACAGATCTTGGGGTGTGCGGTGAACGGCTGCGTCCGCGGCAGCTGCCCGTCGAACGTGTACACGGGATCGATCGTTTCGAGCGTGTTGAGGTCGAGTGCACAGGGCGGGCTGTCTTCCTTCAGCGCGAGCAGCAGACCCTTGTGGTTCAGCACATGCGTATTGGCAGTGCTGCGGCTCAAGCCCTTGACGCTCGGATCGTCACGGAATGGATTCCGATACATGGGCATCAACGTGCGGCGTGCCTTGTCCTGCGCCAGCCAGCGCTCGGTTCGGGCATAGCGGGTGCGATAGTCGACCCGTCCGTTCCGAATGCGAAACAGGCGCACGTGGCCTTCGCCGTCGAAAATGATGTTGCCGGCGGCCATCGGGTACTGCGGGTCGGGACCGGTCGCGTAGAAGCCGCCATTGAGGTCGTCGGGAATCCGGCCTTCGATGACGCAGTCCTCTATCGTCACTTCCGCGCGGACGGGTGAGAACTGTCCGCCTGAGCCCGGGCCCTGAGAGGGACGTGAAAGATCCTGACCGATGGGGATGTCGGTCGGGGCTTGGTACGTGCCGGCGACGAAACTCTGCGTGGCTGCGCTGCTCATGGAGAACCTTTCAATCGAGGAGGTGTTCGACCGGATCACATGCTGCAACCGCCAGACTGGTGCCGATATCCGCGCGCCAACTTAGCGCTTAGCTGGAAGTACGTAGTGCAGACCGTTCGCTGCTCAGGATCGAAGCCACCGGGCCGGCCGCACGACGATCGCCGTCGCGAAAAATAGAACGGTTCGGGCTGATCGAAACGCCGGCGGAGGGTTGACGTGTGCTCGCCCGTCGAGGCGTTGTGTGCCATGACGCACAGACCGCTGGCCAACGCAGACGGAGTCTCCGACCCTCGAGAAATCCTTGCATCGAAATGTGGGCAGGGCACGAGGCCGAGGATGCACAGAACAATGGCGGTGTCTGCAATGCGCTGTTTCGCAAACCGGCCGCGGTTCATTCACTGCGCGGCAGTGCGATCAGTCGCGCTGCTGGCGCTGCTGATCGCCGGTTGTTCAGGCAACTCGGCTGATTCTCCCAGCCAACGCTCGCCCAACATCCTGTTCGTCATCATGGATGATGTCGGCATCGACCAGATGCGAGTCTTCGGTTATGGCGGAGCCACACCGCCCGGCACGCCAAACATCGATGCCCTCGCCGGCGCGGGAGTGCGCTTCCGCAATGTCTGGGCGATGCCGGCCTGCTCGACCAGCCGGGCGGTGTTCTTCGGCGGCCGCTACCCGGTTCGCACCAACGTGTACGGCGCACTCGGGCCCAATGATCTGGCGAACTCTCAGGTCTCCCCGTACGAAATCACCGCGCCCCGGCTGCTGGCCCAGCGAGGTTACGAAAGCGCTCTGTTCGGCAAGTTCCACCTCGGTTTGCAGGGGCACAATCCCGCCGGGCTCGGCATGCCGCACGATCTCGGCTGGAATTATTTCTCGGGCTGGCTCGATGCGACCGGTGACCCGTCTTCCGTCGACAAGACAGCGGGCGGCGTCGCGACACCTGGCACCTGGTCGTGCGGTTTCGTGCCCGCAGCGGCCCAGGGCGGAGCCGACTCGGGCGCGTGCTACACCACCGACGGGGCCTGCGCGAACACCGCGAGCAACGGCGCGATTCCGCCGGGACGCAGCTGCCGCGACCGCGGCGGAATATTCGATCCCAGCAAGATTTGCCAGTCCCCGGCGCCAGGCTATCTCGACTTCAATACGATGAGCGGTCACTACGTGTCGCCGCTCGTGATCAATCGCGAGGATGGCTCGGTCGAGCAGGTGCCGCCCACCGATGCGCGCGCCCGCCGCTTTCGCGCCGCGGCCGCGGTCGACGACGCAATCGATTGGATCAAGGGCCGAGCGGCGAATCAGCCGTGGATGGCGACAGTGAGCTTTGCATCGGCGCACACGCCAGTGATGCAACCCCCGGCGGATGAGCTGCTGCCGGAAAACGTGGCGAGCAGTGCCCTCGACTGCGGCAACGTCGTGGCGCAACGCGCGCTGACCAATCTGATGATCGAATCCATCGACACCGAGATCTCGCGTCTGCTGATCGCGATCGGCCTCGCACGACGTGGACCGGATGGCACCCTGATCTACGATCCCGCGACCACAAACACGATGGTGATCGTGCTCGGTGACAATGGCTCGCTGGGTAATGCCGTCAAATTGCCGTTCAACCCGCAGCGCGCGAAAGGCACCGCGTATCAGACCGGAGTCTGGGTGCCCTTGATCATCTCCGGCCCGCTCGTAGCGAGCCCCGGTCGCGCCGTCACCCACATGGTCAACATCGCCGATCTCTTTGAGCTGTTCGGCGAAATCGCAGGCCTCGACGTGCACCAGGTCGTGCCGCGGCCCCTCGATTCCGTCGCCGTGCTGCCTTACCTCGTGAATCCCGCCCAGGCGAGCCTGCGCACCACGAACTTCACGCAGATCGGGCCGAACCTGCAGGCGAACGGCGCGAACAATGGCCCGTGCGTCATCGGCACGAGCTGCACGCAAATCCCCGTGTCGAAGAATGTCTGCGAGGACAACAACGGCGTGTGGTACGGGGCCGGCTCAGACGTGAGTGGCGTGCCGGCAGAGGGGCTGCTTCGCTGCTGCAATGTGAACGCATTCCTCACCGCGCATGACCAGCCGACTTACACGATCAATCCCGACTCTTCTGCGGCCGTTCGCAACGACAGTTACAAGCTCGTGCAGAACATGACGATGGAATATCAGTCGCAAGCAGTGCCATGCGTGGAAACGGTGACGACCGAGTTCTACGCGGTCGACGAATCCGCCCCGCTGCCGCTCATCGACGATGCGGACAAAGAGTTGCCGGTCGGCTCGCTGACGTTGACCCAGCTCGCGAGCTATGACGCCCTGCTGGCCGAGTTGCACAAGACACTCGCCTTCGCGCCTTCCTGCCCCGGCGATGGCAACAGCGACTCCGTCGTCAACCAGGCGGACCTCGATAACTGGGACTTCTATCAGCGCACGTCCGGACTTTCGAGCGTCTATGACTTCAATCTCGACGGGCTCACGGATGGCGCGGATCGAACGATCATCCTGGATAACCTGGGCCACGAGTGTAATGGCCATCCGTGATCTGACGCGCAGGCTGGTCTCAACCGTATTCATTTCGATGGTGGCCGCCTGCTCGGTGCCCACGCCGCCGCCAGCCTTTACCGGACGGGGAACATGCGGCGAATGTCACCCGCGCGAGCTCGCTGCCTTCACCGGCTCTCACCACGACCGGGCCATGGAAGTTCCAGGCCCCGCAAGTGTGCGCGGTGATTTCGCCGATGCGAAGTTGCTCTCCGCCGACCTCACTTCTCGATTCAGCCAGCGCGACGGCCGATACTGGATTCGCACTTCCAGCGCGAAGGGGCCGGCGGCTGAGTTGCCAGTGGCCTACACGTTCGGCGTGTATCCGCTGCAGCAGTACCTGGTTTCCGCGCCAGGCGGGCGGTTTCAGGCTTTCGGCGCCGCGTGGGACGCGCGGCCTGCCGCGAGCGGCGGCCAGCGCTGGATCGATCTCAGCCTGCATGGGAGCGCAATCGATCAAACGTGGAATCATCAGTGCGCGGAATGTCACTCCACCGATCTTCGTAAAGGCTATGACGCTGCGACGCGTACGTATCGCACCACGTGGTCTGAGGTGGACGTCAGTTGCGAGGCGTGCCACGGGGCCGGTTCCCGGCATGTGAGTTGGGCCCGCGGCAGTCGCGATCGTCCCGATCCGACGAAGGGGATTGCGCTCCGCGGCCAGGGCGCGGGTTCATGGCATTGGGATGTGGTGGCCGGCAAGCCGGTGCGCGCCGGCGCGCCGCCTGCCATCCCTGACACGCAGGCTTGTGGCCGATGTCACTCGCGGCGCGCGCCTCTCACCGAAGACTACCTTCCCGGGCAGCACCTGCTCGCTACCCACCGACCCGCGCTGCTCACCGAAGGGCTTTATTATCCCGATGGGCAAATGCAGGACGAGGTTTTCGAGTACGGCTCCTTCCTCCAGAGCCGCATGGCGGTGGCGGGCGTCGCGTGCAGTGACTGCCACGAGCCGCACAGCCTGAGGCTTCGAGCACAATCCAACGCGCTCTGCAGCCAGTGTCACTTGTCTGCTCGCTATGACAAGCCGACTCACACACACCACGCGGCCGGCACTCCGGCGGGCGAGTGCGTGAGCTGCCACATGCCAACACGCACTTACATGGCCGTGGACTCCCGGCGAGACCACGGTTTTCGGATTCCACGGCCGGATTTGTCGGTGCGACTGGGAACACCCGATGCCTGCACGGCCTGTCACACGAATCAATCGGCCGCGTGGGCCGCCGCCGCGGTGACTCGCTGGTTCGGTGAGCGGAGTCATCCGACTCATTACGGGGAGATCTTTGCAGCGGCCCGTTCGGGCGATCCTGACAGTACGCCTGCTTTGCAGGCGCTCGTGCGCGATCGCCGGCAATCTTCCATCGTTCGAGCGACGGCGCTGGTGGAACTGGCGCGCTTCCCCGGATCAGCCCTCGCAGCGAGCGAGGCTTCCGCCGCGGCGGACGGAGAACCTCTTGTCCGCTTTGCCGCCGCCATGGTCCTCGAAGCATTGCCATTGCAAGCGCGCCTTCCGACCGGAACTGCGCTGCTTCACGATGAGTTGCTCGGCGTGCGTGCGGAGGCCGCTCAGCATCTTGCGGGAGTACCGACGCAATTGCTCGCGGCGACCGACGTGACGGCATTGCGTCGAGGACTGAGCGAATACGAGTCCACGCTGCGCCTCGCTGCCGATCGGCCCGAGGCGCAGCTGAATCTCGGCAACCTCGCGGCCGATCTGGGAAAGGCGGGATCGGCAGAGGCCGCGTACCGGGAAGCGATCACGCTCGATGCGACGTTCATTCCTGCCTATGTGAACCTTTCAGACGCTCAACATTCACGCGGCGCCGAAGTCGACGCGCTCGCAACGCTTCGCGCGGGACTCGCACGCTCGCCCGATGACCCTGGCCTTCGACACGCGATGGGCCTTGCGCTCGTGCGGCAGGGCGACCGCGTTGGCGCGATTGCGGAGCTCGAGCGCGCGGCGCGCACGATGCCGGAGTCCGCGCGGTATGCCTATGTGCTGGCGGTAGCGATGCATGACGCCGGCCGAAACGACGAAGCCCTGGCCGCACTGGCCGCGGCACGTGCGCGCCATCCGAACGATGCCGACATCCTTCAGGCCCCGGCGGCTTTCAGCCGACGCGACTAGGGGCAGGGCATGCCCCTGTGCGCTTCGATGATGGCGCGGTCGGCCGCATCCGTCAGTCCATCGAGGTTGAAGTCATACCAGCTGGAGCGGCCTCCGTTGAGCTGCGAATAGACGCGCCAATTATCGAGATCCTTCTGGTCGACCACCCGATCGAGGTTGCCATCGCCGGGGCACTCGGGCTCGGAAGACACGATGCCCGCGAGTTCGGCTGACAGCGCGTCGTATCTTTCCTGTTGCACGGTGGACAGAGGCGGCCGGGCGAGCAGATCCCGCGCGGCGGAGTCGTCCAGCAGCGGTGGCCGCCCCTCGTTGATCTCGTAGAGCTCGTTTCGTTGGGTGATGCCGCCCGTTGCGCAGTTGGGCTCTTCGAGCTGCACCAGCTTGTAGTGGGCGTCGCGGACGGTCCTTTGGGTTTCCGCGAGGATGCTGAAGGGTGCCTCGCCCTGGCTGACGCGGTAATCGTTGACCGCGCAACAAGTCGGAAAACTCTGGCCCGGAACCACGCCATCCTCGCCGTACCACGTCCCTCCTTCCGAAGTGCAGACACCCTTTTGTGGAAAGAGCTGCACACAAGTATTGAGGTCGACGAGCGCACAGGGCGGCGGAATGCCGCTCGCGAGATTGCGCCCCGACATTGAAAAGTTCGTGTTCCGGACGGGGTTGGCCTGAGCGTTCTCGAGGTAAGGGGAAAGGGCCCTGGTGTCCAGCCGCGCGTTGAGGGCGGGATCGGTCATATCGACACCGCCGAGCGAGGCGAACAGATGATAGAGGTCGGTCGTGTTGACGAGCGCGCCGACCTCTCTACCGGGCTCGACTACCTTTGGACCCACTACGATGAGCGGAACCCAGATACCACCCTGATACACGCTGCCCTTGGCTCGAGCGGGGACGAACGGCGACTTCACCACCGGACCATAGCTGCCGTTGTCGCCGACGAAGACGACCACAGTGTTACTGCTGGGGTTGTACTCCAAGGTGCCGTCGCTGTTCTTCCTATAAACGCCGGCCGCCAGCAGCAGGCGTCGCAGTTCCGTGTCCAGCGCTTCGAGCGTCTGGTTCATCACTTTTCGAGTATCGCGTGTGTTATCGCACGCGATGCCTGCATCCAGGGCGCCGGCGACGGTCGCAAGCCGCGCTGGAGCAGGCTGCAGCGGAGCGTGCGCTGCCGAATATCCCACCGTCAGCATCCAAGGTTGGGTCGTGCGCCGACTCTCGAGCCAGGCGATCGCCAGATCGGTCTCCAATGTCGTTCGGTATTTGCGGGTCACCGGATCATCGACACCGAGCCGCCGCGACCCCGACGCGTCGTTGATCAGCACCTCCGCGGTGTAGTACGCGTTCTGGCGTTGAAAGTTGAGATAGGCCGGCGCCGTAGCACTGCAGCGCTGACCCGGATCGAGAACGCCTCCGGCCTCGAGACACATTTTTCCCGGCACGGAATGGCCATCGGACGTCAGGTCCTCGCACTTTCCAGTCGCCATGTAACAGGCTCCCCCGGATGCGCCATCAGGATGATCGGCCGGCAGGGGAACGAACCCGCAACTGAAGGGCGGGTCTGCAGGGTTGCGATTGTCGAGTCCCGCGGTGACATCGATGGGCAGGGGGCCGCCATCGAGATAACCCGCGAAGTAATCCCAGCCCAGTTTCTTCATCACGTCGTCGCCCAGCGGGTTGTTCGCGGCGTTGGCGTCGGATCCGGTCACGTGAATCTTGCCGACGTAGGCGCTGACATAGCCCTGTCCCGAAAGAAGGACGGGCAGAGACTTTTCGAAAGGCGAGAGTTGTGAGTTGGCGAAATCGTTCGAGACGATGGCGGTGTTGACGTGCGTTCGCACGGGATATCGTCCGCTGAACAGCGCGGCGCGCGTGGTGGAACAGGTCGGCATCGACCAGGTGTTGCCGAACCGCAGGCCGGAGTGCGCGAGCGCATCGATCGTGGGCGTGGCGGGTGGATCGGGCCCGCCGAAGCCAAAGGCGGTCAATTGATCGACGCCGACATCGTCTGCGATGACCAGGATGAGGTTCGGCGTGCCTGCAGCGCGATCCGAATGGCCGGAGCACGATATCAGCAGCAGCAGCGAGGCCAGCGCCAGGCAGCGGATCGAGCCCTGAGTGAGCGCTCCGTTCAGCTTTTGCATCACACTCGCCAACAGAAAAACACGAGGAATTGTCGGAGATCGGCGGGAGATGCTCTGTTCGGTCGTGCACGTAGGGCTCGAATGGTGCGACGGGCTGCCGGCAACGCGGAGGACTTCGGTGACCCGGATGATCAAAAAGAAGACTCAGTCGCTCACGGGAACACGGCGCTGATTCGCAGGCTCGCGATCCACCTCGCGAAGTCACCCGCTGATTCATTGCTGACCAGCGGACTAAGTAAGACCGCCTGCAGGAGAACGATCAGCATTCCACCGCAGATCGAGGCGGGATGCAGTTTCGTGCGGCTCCGCAGGTCGTGCCGGGCACGAGCGAGGCTGAGGCGCGCGAGCGTTCAGGGCGTGCGAATCGGTCACGATCCGAACGCATGGTGGCTGTGTAGCCTGCGTTCCCAGTCGCCGCGTCAGGGCTCGCCCGGGTGATACTTCTTCTCGACGTGCCCCTCCAGCTCCCCCGGATAGAAATACACCGGCCGCAGATTGCCACCCGCATACCGCTCGACCTGATCTGCGAAATGCTTCGACTCCGGATGGCCGCTTTCCCCGCCCGCAGTCACCGCCCACGCGCGCAGCTTCGGCCCGAACTCCACGACCGCGACGAAGCTGTTGCCAGACGTCCCGTAGTAGCGCCGCGTTCCGGGATAGCGCTTGGCGCCGAATGAAGCGAGCGATCCCCACACCGCCGAGGCGAATGGCACCGGCACGCTCGCTTTCGAATCGTCGAACGTCTGCACGATCGCGCCGTCATTGCGCTGGAAGCGGTTGATCTCACCCCACGGCACCTGCCACGTGCCGAAGTCCGTCGTCAGGCGGTCCACCGCCGCGGCGAGAGCATCGAGACGCTGCGCGTCGGTCGCGCGTTCCGCCATGTAATCCCAGATGGACAACTTCGCGTCCTTCGCAGCGGCAACGGTGGATTCGAACAGCGCATCGCCCCAGAACACGGCGAGCGATGTGGCCGTGGAGTCGAGCGACCAGCGGGAGTCCCACTTGCGCAGCAAGTCGATCGGCTCCGCGAGCTTCACCCGCGCGGGATCATTGCCCGGGAGGCGATCGAATGAACGGGCGAGCACCGGAACCAGTCGCGCGAACGCGGTGAGATAAGGGTCGTACGCCGCCCCGATCAACGTTTCAGGGGTGAAGTCGCGGCGCGCGTTCAGCACGCGTTCCGCGTGCGGGCCGCGCGGGTTTTCGCCCGCCTGGTCCATGTATTTCGGGAAGTTCGCGGCCTTCGGGCTGTCGGCGCCTGCGGCGGTCCACGGCCAGTTATTCGTATTCATCACCCAACCGTTCGTGGGGCTCACGACGTGCGGCAGGTTCTCGAGCGAATGCAGGCCTTTCCAGTCCGTCGCCGGATCGCTGCCGTCGACGGGTTGTCGGTAGTCGAAGCGATCGTCGCGAACCGGCACGAACTGCGGGTGCAGATACGCGATCTCTCCCTTCGCATCCGCGAACAGCGTGTCGTTCGACGAGTTCGCCTGCAGCCGCGCGGCTTTCACGAAGCTCGCGTAATCACTCGACTTCGTGCGCAGGAACGATTGCTGAAGCGCAGGCAGCGGCTCGTTCATGAGCGCGAAGGCGATCCATTTGCCGCCGGCCTCGCGCACGATCGGGCCGTGATGGGTCGCGTAGGTAGTGAACGAGCGGGCGGCGCGCGATCCGTCGCTTGCGCGAAAGGCGAGGGTGATCTGCTTCGTTCGAATCGGCCGCAGCGCCTTGCCGTAGCGATAAGACAGCTTGCCGTCTTCGCCCGTGACGAGGGTTTCCGTGAATTCGTCGACGCTGTCGACGCCGCTCGAGGTGTGCATCCAGCCGGCTTTCTCGTTGAAACCCTGGTAGATGAAGAACTGGCCCCACGTGGCCGCGCCGTAGACATTGAGCCCTTCGCGGCTCGTCACGTGCAACTCGGAACGGAAGAAGAAGCTGGTGTGCGGATTGATGAGCAGCAGCGCGTGTCCGTCTTTCGTATGGTCGGGCGCGATGGCGAAACCGTTGGAGCCGGCAGGTTCGCGCAACACGAGTCCCTGTTCGCTCGCCGTCATCGCGACACGCTGATGGCTATAGAACGCCTGCAGCTGCGACAACGGCACGCGTTCGATATCGCCGCCGATGCTGCCTTCGGTGAAGCTCAGCGCCATCCAGGGCTCGAAGCGCGTGAGCACGCGAGGGCGGACGCTCGGATGAGTGCTGAGGTAGTAGTTCAGGCCATCCGCCCAGGCCTGCATGAGTTTCTTCAGCCAGGCGGGGCTCTTCGCGTAATCCGCTTGCAGCGCCTCGGGGTCGATGAACAGTCGCTGACGCAGGTCCTGCCAGAGCGCGCTTTCGCCTTCCGCTTCGGCGAGCCGGCCGAGGCTCACGAGATAGTTGGTTTCGATGCGGTTGAAGTCGTCTTCCGCCTGCGCGTAGATCATGCCGAACACCGCGTCGGCGTCGGTTTGTCCGTTGACGTGCGCAATGCCCCAGTCGTCGCGCGTGATGGTGACGCGGCCGGCGCGATCCTCAGGCGAGTCGGCGAGCGCGTGTCCCGCGACGGCAAGGCACAGGTTGAGACAGAGCAGGGCGCAGAGTTTCGCCAGCTTTCGACACTTCAACGATCGACCCTTCGTTCAGCTGGGCGCCGCGCCCTCATGCGGCACTGTATCGCAAGCCTTGGCGAGGAGCGGTTGGCTCGTCGCTCGGCGATGGCGGCCGAGCGATTCGCGCGGCGTGCGGCCGAGTGCGGCGAAGTGCGACGAGCGGCAGTGCCTCCTTCCTGGCCCGCCAACCACACCTACTGATGTGCCGGCGGCGCAGGCACCGCCGCTGTGCCGGCCGGCGGCGGAGCAGCCGGGGCCGCGCCTCCCGCGCCTCCCATCCCCGGAAACTTAGGCGGATTGCGCTTGAGCTCGTTCGCCCGCGCCGTGAGGAACGAGCGAATCGCTTCCGCATCATCCACCTTCAACACGTTCTTGAACGAGATCATGCCGTTCTCGGCGAGCGCGCCGTCGACCACAATGCCTTTGAACATATCGGGGGCGTTGAGCGCGATCGTGTAGTTCAGGTCCGGGAAGCCGCTGAACAAGCGACCACCCTCGTGACAACCACTGCAGTTCCGCTGGTAGAGATCCTCGCCTCGCGCATGCATGGCCGCGTCACCGAAGTCCGCAGGTGGGTTGAGCACCTGTTGTACCGGCGGCGGCGCTTCCGGCAGTTGCACGGCGCCATTGAGCTTGAAGACCAGCAGGCGATTCCTGCCGGCGGCGGCAGCGAAACCCGTGCTGGCCGATGAGATCGCCGCGATGTACTGCTCGCCGTCGATCGAGTACGTCACCGGGCCTGGCACGACGTTGCCTTGCGTGTCGACCGTCCAAACCTTCTCACCCGTGTCCGCGCGGAACGCCGTGAACTTCTTCCCAGGCGTGCCCTGGAACACCAGATTGCCGGCGGTGGTGAGCGTGCCAGCACTGCCGCTTCCTTCGCGCTGCTCCCAGGCCACCTTGCGTGCCACCGGATCCCACGCCAGGAGGAAGACGCCGGGGTTCTCGACCTCGGGCTTCTTGCCTTCCGGCGGATGACCCATGGCGATATCGACCATCTGATTGCCGAGAATGCGGCCGCCTTCCTCGGCGAACAACGAGCCGACATTACGACGCGCGGGCACGTACATCAGCCCCGTCTGAGGGTTGAACGATTGCGGATGCCACACATGCGCCATCGACGGCACGATGTAGAAACCCTTGCCGGTCTTGCCGTAGTCGGCGGCCGGATTGAGGATCGGCTTCCAGTTGTTCGCCTTGTCGAAGCCGAGCGCCCAGTTGATCGGAGCGACATACGGATCCGCCGACACGACCTGGCCGGTCGCCGCCTCGATCACATAGAACAAGCCGTTCTTCGGCGCCTGCATCACCACGTGCTTCGGCTTGCCATCGACCGTGATGTCGGCCAGCGTGAGCGGTGCGGTGTTGTCGAAATCGAAGCCGTCCATGGGCACGGCCTGGTAATGCCACTTGTACTTGCCGGTCTTCGCATGCACGGCGACGATGGACGACGTGAACAGATTGTCGCCACCGCCCGGCGAACGCAGATGCGCAGGCCACGGCACGCCGTTGCCGGTGCCGAAGATCACCAGATCCGACTTCGGGTCGTAGACGATGCCGTCCCACGTGCTGCCGCCACCACCTTTCTTCCACCACTCGCCAGTCCAGGTTTTCGCCGCCGTCGGCATCACGCTGTCGGACGCCTCACCATCAGGGCCCTTCGAGGGATCGCCCGGCACGGTGTAGAACTTCCACACACGCTTGCCCGTCTTTACGTCGTACGCGCTGAGAAAGCCACGCGTGTAGAACTCCGCGCCGCCGATGCCGATGAACACCAGGCCGTCGCCTATGCGTGGTGCGCCGGTGATCGAGTACTGCAGCTTCGGGTCTGCGACGCGCGACTCCCAGGCCTTCGTGCCGGTCTTCGCATCTACCGCCATCAGGCGACCGTCGATGGTGCCCCAGATGATTTTGCCGTCCGCATAGGCGGCGCCGCGGTTGGAGATATTGCAGCAGATCGACGTGGCGGCGATCTCACGCGGTGCTTCCGGGTCGAACTTCCACAGTTGCTTGCCAGACTTCGCGTCGAAAGCGTAGACGCTGCTCCACGGAGCTGTCAGGTAGAGGATGCCGTCGATGACCAGCGGCGTGCTCTGGTAGCCGCCGCGCTCGGGGATTTCCGCGTACCAGGCGAGCCCTAGTTGGGTGATGTTATTGGCGGTGACCTGAGTGAGTGGGCTGTACCGCTGCTCGAGGGGATTACCGCCGTGTTGGGTCCACTCGACGCTGTTCGGGTTGCGCTTGGCAGCCGCGACGGCCGTGCCGGATTGCGAATAGGCAGCTACGACGCCGGCCGCGATGAACAGACCGAAGATCAATCGACGCATTACGGTGTCCCCCTCGAAGAATCCACCGGCGGCGCTGCGCAGGGTGCGCGAGGCCGGGGGTTGTTCGTGAGCGTACCGGTCCTGTTGGGGCGTGCGGCGGGATTCGGGATTTGTGCTCGCGGGTTGGTCTCGGGCCTTTCGGGTCCTTGGCGGGCGACCGGAGAGAAGCAGCCAAATCTGCACGTTTCCACCACGAATCCGTAGGGCTCTCGAGCGGGAGTGGCGATAGATTGGCGGCTTTGAAGGGCAGGAGCCTATGTCCGAACCAATGGAAATCGAAGGCGGCCCGGCTGTCCGCACTCTGACAGTCGACCTGTTTGACCTCGTTGGCGATCTGCCGATCTCGACCCGCGAGCTTCTCGATCAACTGAGGCTGATCGCGCCGCCGATCAAGGTCTGCGTCATCGCAGTCAACGGGAGCACGGAGCAGGAAATCGCTTCGGCTCTCTCAAGCGGCCCGTGCGACCCGCTGGATCCTGAAATCCAGGAGCTCGAGCGGACTCTCAGATCGCTGCTGCAGGAGATTCGGTCGCGGAAGGAGGTGGAATGAATCTGTGGAAGCTTGCGCCATTGCCTCGTGCCGCTGCGGTTGCGATGCGCCGCTGACGTGCGCAGGCCGAGGCGCTCAAGAAACTCGACGCCGCGCGGGAGCGAAAACCAATCAGGACGCAGGACATGCAGTACATGCGCATTGGCGAGTATCTGGCGACCTCGCACACCACGGGCCCGAGACATAACCGCCTGCAGTTGCGGTTGGCTCGGGGTGCGCAGACGCATCCGATATGTGAGCGGCTTCCGCCCATCGGCGACTGCAAACACGATCCTCTCGATGAGGTCGCCTTGGTCAGGAATGTGTTGGAAGGCGTATCGCGAGCCAATCTGCGCGGCCACACGGACTACTGCGTCACGCACATTCGCTATGTCGAGAACGACACGGGGCCTGTGGTGGTCTTCGCTTTGCTCGCATCAAAGATTGTGGAGCATCTTTCGTCGGGCGGCATCTTCATCGAGCAAGCGAACCTGAGTGAGTAGCCGTTCTCCAGCAGTGCGAGTTGACGAGTGCAGCGCACGGCGTTCCCGAAGTGGCACGCTTCCCGCTAGCAGCGCTCGCCTGTGTTTTCGTATCGCCTCTTGTCCATCTATTCTGCTTCTGAAGGATACCGATGTTGCGCGCGATACAACCGCGTGCCGTCGGCTTTGATGGCATAGAAGAGCAACACGTCCCGGGAGCCATTCCGGTTGGGGTGCGCCACGACCGTAATCCGGTCGCCCGGTTTGAACGTCGTCGGATTCCATCCCCGACTGATCATGAGGCTGATGCTCGAAGCCTCGATATTCCACGTTCCAACCGTAGCAGCGTCAGTCGCGTCACTCCCCACCGTGATGACGATGTAGCTGTGTGGGTTCTGCCACCGATACTCGTTTACGACGCCTCGATACGTAACATTCCGGGTCATATCGAACATCGCGCGAGAATGATGAGCAAAGGTCGGGGAAGACGCGGCCAACAGGGGTCCGAGCACGATCCAGCGCGGAATGGCTTGCATCATCTTTTTCTCCTTCAACGGGCGTGAGCAGGATGCGCGGTCTTTTCGGCAGAAGAAAGGCACGAATCGGGCAAAATATGGAACGGTTTCAAGGTGACGAATTCGCGGGGGCAATCCATCGAGCCGAAGCCATATCGATGCATTGATCGCTCCGGGCGGAGCCGCCGCTCAAAGCAACGCCTTCAAAATCTCCTCCGACCGCCGCTGCCCGTACCCACGCCCATAAGCTCGCGAGGTAATCGCGACAACCATCTCACGCGAAGGCACCACATAAAGTTTGTTGCCGCCATTCCCCGACGCGAACGACACGTCAACGCGACGACCAGCGATATCGTGGGTCTTGTGATACCAGAAATATCCGTACCCATCCGCATATGGGTCGGTGTGACTGATGGAGACGCGAGGCTTGAAGCTCTCGGTGATCCAGGCAGCGCTGAGAACCCGCTTGCCGCGGAGCTGGCCTTTGTTCAACACCATTTGGCCGATCGTCGCAAGATCACGGGCCGTCAGCGATAGATTACCTTGCCCCTTGGTATGGCCGCCCACGTCCTGGGCCCACTGCCAACGCTCGACGCCGACTGGATCGAATAGTGCGGATCGAGCGAAATCTGCGAGTGGCTGGCCGACAGCTTTCTCGATGACGAGCCCGGCAACGTAAGCGGTCAATGAGTTGTATCGGTACACGGTTCCAGGCACGTCTGACCTCGGCACGCTCAACGCGAAGGCAACGGGATCGCTGGCTTCGTCGAGCAGGTCTTCACTCCCTGGTGAGCCTGCCTGGTCGTCGTCCGCAGCCAGGCCTGAGCGCATGGTGAGAATGTTCGCGAGGGCGACGTCACCTATCGCGCTGTTCCTGGACTCGGGCCAGTAACGCTCCACCATGTCTGAAACGGCATGCACACGGCCGCGCTCGATCGCTGCCCCCATGAGGAGGGAGGTGATGCTCTTACCGAGAGACCGAACGTCATTGAGTGTCTCCGGCGTCGCTCCGTTGAAGTAGCGCTCTGCGACGAGATTGCCTCTGCGCATTACGACGACGGCTTGCAGGTCTGCATGCGCGTCGCGGTCCCACTGGCTCAGGATCGTCACATCTGGTGACGTTGAGTCCGCCAGCGATGTGACTGGCCGTGCGCCAGCGAGCAGGGTGAGTCCTTTCAACAGGGTTCGTCGGTGCATGGTCGTTGGTGAGGAATGGCCAGCTTTGCTGAAACGTAGCTGTGAGATGCCTGCGAAGCAGGTGGCGTTGTCAGGCGGGAATAATAAAAGTAGCTTACAGCGTGATTCTCTCGGATCCCGTAATCCCTCAGCAATTCAGACCGAGATCCGAGGACGATCGCGCCCGTGAAGAAGGTTCGAAGTTTCGACCCCATCAGCTCAAAGGACGCTCGGATACTGATCCTGGGAAGCATGCCCGGTGAGCGCTCGCTTGCTGCCGCTCAGTACTATGCGCATCCGAGAAATGCGTTCTGGAAAATCCTGCAGCGGGCGGTTGGCTGGGAAGAGGGCGCTGAATACGATGAACGCATACTGAGGCTGAAGGCGCACGGGATCGCTTTGTGGGACGTGCTGCATTCCTGTCATCGAAAAGGAAGTCTCGACACCGCCATTCGCGCGGGGTCGGTGAAGGTCAACGATTTTGGTGCCTTCTTCCGGCGGCATCCGAAGATCGATACGGTTCTGTTCAACGGAAGCGCGTCGGAGCGCTACTACAAGCAATACGTACTGCCGACGCTCGAGCGCACTGACCTGAGCTACCTGCGGATGCCATCGACCAGCCCCGCCCATGCCGCCCTGTCGTTCGAGGAAAAGGCTGCGGCATGGTTAAAGGGTGTCGGCGCGCCATCCTAACTGCCCTCGTCGATCGACACATAGCACACACTCGGGCCGAATTTCTCGAGCCCCGGCGTAGCGGGCTACAGAAGTGCATCGAGATCCTCCGCCGCGTACCAACGTTTCGAACCATTGTGATGGACGAGAGGCAAAATCCTGGGCAGCCCTTCGTCGACGAGAGATTGGAACTCGAGCGCTATGCACGAGAGAGGGGGCTGAAGAGCTGCGGTTGGGCGTGCGCGGAAGCGTTCAAAGAAGGATGGCCGCCTTCATAGATTGAACAGCGGCATGAGGTGCCGCGGCATGAACGAAATGAGCAGCCGCTGACGAGTCCCTAAATCCAGTGGAAGTGTCTCGCGACCATGCTCAGCGCGCCGAGGCCCGTTATCACCCACAGCAAGGTCCGCTGTGAGCCCTTGAGATCGCCGATGCTTTCACGCATGTCCGCGACGCTTTTGCAAAGGTCGGTGACGGTGCCGCGAAGCTCAGCGAGGCTCTTGTTCACCTCTGCGAAGCCCGCCCGCGTCGCGATGTGGTTCGAGTCGACTTTGGCGTTGAGTGCATCGAAGCGGTGATCGACGTTGTCGCTCAGCGCGTCCACTCTCGCGTTCGTCGCGTCGATCTTCCCGTCGAGCGCCGTCACGGAGACCCGCAGATCTGCAATCGCCTCATTGGCCGCTTTCATGTCGGAACGCAGCTCGCGGATGTCGGTGCGCATCTCGCGCACGTCGACTTGAATCTTCGCGACATCGGACTCGATTCTGGCGACTCGAGCTTCCATGAAACTCCCATCGATTTGGTCTTCAAGGATCCGGGGGTGAGCTTTGTTCCCGCGCATCGTCTCAGCTCCGTGCCGCTTCGTTCGGGCGCTGGACGCGAAGTTATCGCGTTGTAAATGGCGCGTCTACGGGCATGAAAGTACGAGAAACATAGGCCCGCGTGCACTGAACGCCTGCGAGTTTCCGCAGTGTCGGACAGCTGCATCGCATTGCCGCCGGGCAGCGGATGCGTCAACACCTCGATGTCTATCGTACGAACGAAATCAGTCGATCGCTCGACTCAACCGAGGCTCATGGCTAGGCTGCACGGGCGAAGATCAAAAAGGGGGAGATCATGAAACGCCGAGAGTTCCTACGCGCCAGCACACTGGCCGCCGGTGCCGCCGCCACCTGGCTCCCATTCCACCGCGCGCGAGCCATCGATAAGGCCGTTAGTCAGGCCACCGATCAGCCCGCCGTCACACTTTCCGGTTCCCAAATCTCCCTGCGCGAAAAAGACATCGCCGATCTCGCCGCAAAACTCCAGGGCGAAGTCCTGCTCCCCACGCATGCCAGATACGAAAAGGCGCGCAAAGTCTGGAACGGCAGCATCGACAAACGCCCGGCGCTCATCGCTTCATGCCTCGGCGCATCGGACGTGATGGCCGCCGTGAACTTCGCGCGCGAGCACGAGCTGCTCACCGCGGTTCGCGCGGGTGGACACAGCACGTCGGGGAAGTCCACGTGCGACGGCGGGCTGATGATCGATCTTTCGCCGATGCGCGGCGTGCGCGTGGATCCTGCGAGCCGCACGGCGTATCTCGAGTCCGGCACGTTGCTCGGGCAGCTGGATAGAGAATGCGCGGCCTTCGGCCTCGCGACGACGGCGGGCACGGTTTCGTTCACCGGCGCAGCCGGTCTCACGCTGGGCGGCGGCTTCGGTCGCCTCGGCAGTCGCTTCGGGCTCGCCTGCGACAACTTGAAAGGCGCGGACGTGATCACTGCGAACGGCCAGCTCGTGCATACGAGTGAGCAGGAGAATCCCGAGCTTCTGTGGGGCCTGCGCGGTGCTGGAGGAAACTTCGGTGTCGTCACTTCGCTCGAGTATCGGTTGCATCCCATGAACCCGATGATCCTCGGTGGCATTCTCAATTGGCCGGCCGCGCGCATGCGCGAAGTGCTCGAGTTCTACGCTGAGTACGCCCCGCGCAAACCGGACGAGCTGTGCATCGACCTGTTCCTTCGATCCTCGCCGGGCGGCGAGCCGGGTCTGTCGATCGTCGTGTGCTGGTCTGCGGATCATGCGGCGGGCGAGAAGGCGCTCGCAGCGCTGCTGCCGATCACGCGCACGGCGCAGGGTTCCGTCGCGCCGTTGCCGTACGTGCGGCTGCAATCGATCTTCGACGCGGGTTTTCCGGACGGGCGCAGCTATTACCAGAAGTCGGGGCTCGTGAGCGAGCTGCCGAAGAAGTCCGTGCACACGTTGCTCGAAGTCATTCAGACGAAACGGTCCCACCCGCTGACCCTGCAATTGCAGGGAATGGGCGGTGCTGCGCATCGCGTGAAGCCCGATGCCACGGCTTTCTTCCACCGCGAGGCGCTGTGGGACCTGAACCTGATCACCGGGTGGGACGATCGTGCGCTGGCGGATTCCTACATCGCCGGCATGCGTGAGGTATGGAAGGACATCGAGCCGCTCACGAAAGGCTTTTACGTGAACTCGCGCTACGAGGACGACGCGAAGGCGTTCCGGGAGAACTTCGGCGACAACTATCCGCGGCTCGTGAAGCTGAAGAACCAGTACGACCCGATGAATCTGTTTCGCTTGAATGCGAACGTGGTACCTGCGGTATAACCTCGAGACCCAGCCAGGACACTCGATCTCACCCGAAGCCGCCTCATGTCGAACCTCGAAAGCCGCCCCGGAATTCGCGCCCTACGTCACCAGCAGATTCGCGAAGTCGCCAACGCCGCGATGGGCACCCAGGACGTGCTGGCGTTCTGGTTCGGCGAGTCGCATCTGCCGACACCTGAGCCGGTGCGCCAGGCCGGCGCGGCAGCCCTCCTGCGCGGCGAGACGTTTTACGCGCCGAACCTTGGCCTGCCCGAGCTGCGGAATGACATCGCCACGTATCTTTCCCGCTGGCATCGCCCGATCGGAGCGGAACGCATCGCTGTCATGAGCTCGGGCCTGTCAGCGCTGATGATTTCGCTCCAGGCTCTCGTTGCGCCCGGCGACTCGGTGGTCATCGTCACTCCCGTGTGGCCCAACATGTGCGAGATGCCTCGCATCCTCGGCGCGCAGGTGATCGAGGTGCCGCTGGAGTTTGGGCCGAGCGGTTGGAGTCTCGATCTCGATCGATTGATCGAGGCGATCGGGCCGCGGGTGACGGCGGTGCTCATCAACAGTCCCAACAATCCCACCGGCTGGACGTTGAGCCGAGCGGAGCAGACGGCCATCCTCGCTCGATGCCGAGCGACGGGCGCGTGGCTGATTGCCGATGATGTGTATGAGCGCCTGTATTTCCAGGCGCCGACTGCTCCCTCGTTCCTGGATATCGTCGAGCCGTCCGATCGATTCATAGCCTGCAATTCATTCTCCAAGGCCTGGCGCATGACAGGATGGCGCGTCGGCTGGGCCGTGCTGCCCGAGCCGCTGGTCGCGGACTTCGCCAAGCTCATCGAATACAACACGTCGTGCGTGCCGAGCTTCGTGCAGAGCGCCGCGCGTGTGGCGCTCACGGAGTGTGAGGCCGATATCACGCAGATGGTCGACGAGATCAAGATCAATCAGCAGCGGTTGTATGAGCGGCTCGCGTCGGTCGATTGCATCGAGCTCGGCGCCCCTGCGCGTGGCGGCATGTACGCCTTCTTTCGCATCAAGGGGCTGAAAGACAGCCTGTCCTTTTGCAAGCAACTCGTGGCCACAGGGCGAGTCGGGCTCGCACCCGGATCGGCGTTCAGCGATGACCGGCGCGATTTCATTCGCTGGTGTATCGCGGCGGATGCCGCGAAGCTGAACGCCGGCCTGGATCGGTTCGAGGCGTACCTCGCGATCTCCGCGAAGGCATCGCCGGAGAGGCGATAGATGTTCGTGCGAACGGCATAGGTTCGCGCGGATGCCCCGATGCGCCTCCAGCCCGATCCGCTAAAGCGATAGACGTCCTGCGTCGAGGCGTCTTCGACGATCAGGTTGTCCGCGCCGGCAGGGCCGCCGGCATAGATGCGTGCAAGGGCTCCCGATGCGGGGTCGATCATCGTCGGGCAGGTGCACGGGGCCGCGAGGCGGGTCGTAGTGCTCAGGCTGTTCCGGGCCGTCCCGGTGTGGACGGCGGCGGTCACCGCGGCCAGCACGCCGAGCAGGGATAGGAGGCGGATCATCTTGCGCATGTCGTTTGCCCTCTGCCCCTTTAGTCGGAATACGCGGGACAAAACGGACATCAGCACGATGTTTTTAGCAGCGCAGGGGCGAATTCCAGACCGCCTCGAACAGGCGCTCGGCCTGGCACGCAAGCTGCTCGGGTTGCAGACCCGGCATTTTCAACCTCGAGGTCCTTGCGTGAGCCCATCAACTGATCGCGACATTGCCGCCGAAACGCAGTCTTCGGAGGGCATCAATCGCCGGAACGCACTCAAGCTGGCAGCAGGGGGCTTGCTCGCAGGCAGTGCAACCCTCGTCAAGGGGGCCACGGCACAGGGCGTTCCGGAGCAGGGCGTCCCACGGGCCTACAGGACTCCCACGAAGTCCGTGTGCAGCTGGGACCACGAAGGCAAGCTGGGGCCGACCGTGCGCGACGATGCCAACGGCTTCCTGCCAGGCGAGCTGGCCCGCCATGAAAGGTTCGTGGCGGAAGCCATCAGGATGTCGCAGCAAGCGGAGCATCATTGCAACCATCCCTTTGGCGCGATCCTCGTGCTGCCGCCGGAAGCGAGCCACCCGACCGGTGAATACAAGATCGTGCTCAAGGGCGAAAACCGTGTGCACACGGATGGGGATGAAACCCAGCATGCCGAATCGCGGTTGGTCAGTGACGCATTCAAGAGTGCGCACATCACGCGGGACATGTTGACGCGCACGATTCTCTACACCAGCGCCGAACCCTGTGCGATGTGTTGTGGCGCTATTTTCTGGGCCGGAATTCGTACTGTGGTGTATGCAGCACCCCATGACTCCTTCGGGACTTCGAGCTTCCCGGTGCCGTGCCGTGAGGTGTTCAAGTTTGCGGACCGCAAACAACCTGTCACGGTCATCGGGCCGGTGTTGGCTGAGGTGTCGACGCCGATCGTGAAGGGGTATTTCGAGAGCCGCTATTCGAAAGTGGTCGAAGGCTGCCGCATCTCCAACAAGATTTGAGGTCGGGTCGGAACGACAGCCTGGCTGCTGGCTGCTCCCCGACCCGGCGAACTTCCCGACGCGGCACAGCGCCCGCGCATAGGCGAACTTGGGGCACCGGCTCATCAGCACGATGCGCTGCATCTCCAGCGACGTCAGTCATAATCAAGCCGGACTCTGACATCCAAGGAACGACAGCGATGGACCGACGAAATCTGACCAAAGTCCTGCTCGCCACTGCGGCAGGATCCGCTTTTCTGACGCGCAATGCACAGGCGCAAACGTGTAACCCCTGCGCCAATCAGCCCGTGAATGCCGCGTCATTCGGCATGGTGCCCGATGGCGATTACGCATCTGGCGCGGGCACCAACAACACTCCGGCGCTTCAGGCGGCGATCAACTCCCTGTCGACGAATGGCGGTAGCGCGCTGTTCATTCCACCGGGCGTCTACAAGCTCAACTCGCAAGTCACCATTCCTTCCGGCGTTACCGTGTTCGGTGCGGGGAAGTGGTCGACGATCCTGTTCTGCCCGGCGGCGTTCTCGGACTACACCGGCCTGATCGCGATCAACGGGACCGGCGGTTACCCGACCGGGCTTCATGGAATGGCTGTCCTGGCGCAAACCAACGGAGCAGGTGGCTGCGGCATTGTGAGCACCAAAAACGGCGTTTTCATCAGCGACATCTGGATCAACGGATTCGTCACGAGCTTCGGCATGATCCTCAACCAGACCGACAACTTTCTCAGCGACTTCGTGATCGAACAGTGTCGCTCGGGGCTGCAATGTCTTCAGACCCACCAGTCCATTTCGCATGGGGAGATCTTCTACAACCAGGTGGCCGGCTGTGTCGTTTCCAACAACGGCTCGATCGAGGATGGACGCGTTACTTTCACCAACGTGAGGTCCGCAGCCGATTCGCAGGTCGGGTTCCTCGTGAACGGCGGCAAGCGTGTGACGTTCGATGCCTGTGCGGTCACTTATCTGGATGGTTCGCTTTTCTATACGACGGCGGGCATGCAGATCAGCGGGAGCAACGATGTCATCGTCACGGGCTTCTCCAGCAACCTGGGCATCACGAGCGCGGCGGCGGCCGGCATCCTGATCCAAAGCTCAACCAACATATTGATCGGCCTGTCCAACGGTGCCAACTGGCTGGACGGTGTTCGGTCGATCAACAGCGTGGCAGTGACCGTGAGCGGATCGAATTTCTCCGGCAATTCCCGGCACGGCATCTATGCGTCCGGCGGCGATCAGATCGTGATCACCGGCAACAATTGTCACAGCAATGGAAACGCCGGGATCTATTCCAACAACAGCTCGGCCTCGAGCCATCACCTGGTCACGTCCAATCTGTCGAACAACAATTCGGGCGCATGCGGAATTCTGTGCAATGTAGGCCCTGCGAGCTCGTTCACGAATGTGGTGGGCAACATGGCTCGCGGCAACCCGGCGGGCGGGGTGGTGAAAACCGGAGTGATCGCGAACATCAACGAATCCGCGAACTATTGAAGCGGCGGCGCCGTTCGGCTCAGTCATCACGCGGGATTTCGATCTGCGGACCTTGCGCCTCGAGCCGGAGATGTTCCTGCAGAAGGGGGGATCGGGCCGTCGTACACCTCCATGCCCGGATCCGCCTGAAAGGCTCGACCGATCGGGTGGGCGCGGGCGGGCATCGAAGACCGCGAGCCTAGCCGCGGGCGGCGAGCACGTGACATAAATCCGGCGCACGAACAATCGAATCGCTACCGCGGAGACCCAAAGAAAAAACACCCCAACTTGGCCGCTTTGGCCCGCACTTCCAGTTTTAACCCAGTAACACCGAAGACTGGAGTGTGAGGCTCGATGCGATTCTCGTGGAATGGTTTGCGGACGCCCGTGTGGGCGGGATTGCTGTTGGCGACGTCGATCGCATTGAGCGGCTGTCATCACGATCGGTCGGCTGCAGAAGATCCGCCGTCGTCCAACAATCCACCGACTAATCCGCCGACCAATCCGCCACCGACGGACCCGCCACCGCCCACGAACACCGCGCCCACCGCGGCGTTCACGGTGGCCGACACCGCACCATTGAACACGCCCGTGATCTTCGACGCGTCCGCATCGACCACGACCAACGGCGACCTGCAGTATTACTGGGACTTTGGCGGCGGCCGGCACGGCGGCGGCAAAGTCATCGCACGAATGTTCGCGGCGTCCGGCGCAACGAGCGTGACGTTGACTGTCGTGGACGCCGGCGGCCACAGCGCCACGCAATCCAAGACGATTACGATCTCTGCCCCCACGACGACGCCCGCGATGGTGACCGCGCAGGGCTCGATCCAGGCCGTCGACGGCACAGCGCTGCAAGGCGTGAGCGTGACTCCGTTCGGAGCGAGCACCAGCGGCACCACCGATGCGAACGGCAAAGTAAATGTATCCGTCGCGGCCGGCGCGCCGCTGTCGGTGAAGCTGTCGAAGGACGGCTACGCCGATCAGTTCGTCAGTCTCACCCTGCCGGCAGCCGCCGGCAGTGATGCGTATTTCGAAGCAGTCATGCGTCCGCGAGACGCAGCACTCACGCTGGCCGATGCGGCCGCAGGTGGATCGCTGAACGGCCGTGACGGCGCGGCGATCACGTTGCCCGCCAACGCACTGGTTGATTCCTCCGGCACAGCCGTCACCGGCGCCGTGCAGATTGCGATGACGCCCGTGAACGTCACCGACCCGGGTGCTGGCGGATTCCCCGGCAGCTTCGACGGCATCACGCCGAGCGGCGCGGTGACGCCGATCGTGAGTTTCGGCACCACCGAATATGTGCTCTCCGCGAACGGAAATCCGCTGCAACTCGCGCCGGGCAAGACGGCCGTCATCGAAGTGCCGCTGTACGCGACAGCAAGCAGCAACGTCGCGACCCTGAAAGCCGGTGACACAACACCGCTGTGGTCGCTCGACGAAGCCACCGGCACCTGGGTGCAGGAAGGAGAGGGCACGGTCGTCGCGTCCACTTCATCGCCGAGTGGACTTGCGATGCGCGCCACGGTGTCGCACTTCACGTGGTGGAACAGCGATCTCGGCTTCACGCCGTTCGGCCCGAAGCCGAGCTGTCGAACCGCGGGCGACATCGGCATTCCGGGAGCGATCGACAGCTTCGCGGCCGCGACTATCTGCAACATGCTTGCCGAGATCGATCGCCACCTCGGTGGCAATGGCACCGGCATTTCCACGATGGGCCTCAATGCCTCCAAGGTAGGAATCAACGCCGAGGTGTCACCTCTCATCGCCGGATACGCGCGGCGGGCGATCATCCCGGTCACAGGGGGCCCGAACATTCCAGTGCCGCCGAATGTCGATGTCGCCTTGAGCGCCACCGCGCTCAATGGCACATGGACGGGTCGCACGGTCGTCAACGGAGGCCCCCTCGAAGAGCGGGACGTCGTGATCGAGATGCGTCCGCTGCAGACGACCGGTCCCGATCCCGATGTGATCACGCTGCCCTTCGACGGCCAGCGCAGCCTGGAAACCAACCAGACGGCGCTGTTCAACTTCGATGGCACCGCGCTCAAGTACGTGCGCATCACCGTAACGCCTGTGCAGAGCTCGACGCTCGTCGGCAATGTCCGCCTGTTACAAGGCCAGACCGTGCTGGGCACCGCTGCCTACGGCGGCTTCAATCCGCAGCCCATCACGACGATGTTGCCCTCGGCCGGTCGTTATACGGTCGAGGTCACCGGCACATTCGGTACGCCTGGCGGCTACCGGCTGCAGGTCGAGTTGCTCGGAACCAGCAGTAGCGAAACTGTCACCGTTCCTTATCGCGCCGACAGGGTCACCCTGCCGCAACTGACGTCGCTGCAGAAGTCATTCACTGTGACCACGCCATACACGGCGCACGTCGCGTTCGAGTACATCAGTGGGGACGCCGCAAGGGCCGCCCTGGTCGGACCGAACGGGTTGATCTACAACTTCGCGTCGGTGAATCAGGAGAAGACAGACGCCACCGTCGTCGAGCTCACGCCTGGCACCTATTCATTGAACATCGGCAGCGGGAAGGGCGACGCGAGCCGCTTCAGCGCCAAGATCGAGGAGACGGCGTGGGCGCAGGTCGGACCGCCACTCGACGGCATCACGGATGTATACGGCCTGGTCGGCGTAGTGGCGGACACCAATGGCCGCCCGGTTGTGGGCTACACCCGAGATTTCACCGCCAATAGCCACCTGTCGTCGGCTTTGCTGCTCAAACGCTGGACAGGCTCTGCCTGGGAGAACGTCGGCACCGAGCTGACTATCGACTATCCCTGCATCGGCTACGAATCCGTCGAATTCGTGATGGACTCCACCAACGCGCCCGTCGTGATCTACAACACCTCGCCTTATTCCACGGGTGTGCAGACGAGCTACACAGTCGTGCGTCGCTTCAGCGACGGCGCCTGGCAGCCGGTAGGTCCGAACGATGGCAAGCTGCCGCACACAGACGCTTCCTACAACACCGCATGTGAGTTGCCGCCCGTACTGCGCCTCGACTCCCATGATCACGCGGTGGTTGCGTATCAAAGCGTGAGCACTCAATACGTGCAGCGTTTCGATGGCACGAACTGGGTCGACGTGGTGGCCGGTTCGACGTTCTCGGCGAGCGACTACACCACGCTCGATCTGCAGTTCGATGCCAGCGATCGGCTGTGGGCGGTGATTGCGAACACGCCTCATCGGATGGGCCAGGTGCTGCGCTTGAATTCGGCGCCGACGCCAGCGTGGGAGACTTTCGGACCAAACAGCGGCACGTTGCCGAGCGCGCCGAACGTCGGCGAGGTCTATTCTCCGCGGCTGCGATTCGATGCCACCGGTAGCCCGGTGATCAGCGCGACGGCTTCGATCGGCACCACGTCCTACAGCGGAGGCATCATCGTCTATCGCTACAACGGTTCGGCGTGGTCGACGACCGGCGGTTATCAACCCGCGGGACCGAACAGTCGCCTCGCCTTATCCCGCGCACAGACGTTTACGTTGCTGAATGGCGAGCCGATCGTTGCGTGGATCAACAACTTCACCAACGCGGATCAAAACACCGTGCTGATGGTCCAGCGGAATACGACAACCGGCTGGACGCCGATCGGCCTGGGGGATGGCCGCGTGCCCCAGTTCACGCCCGATAACAGCAGCGCGTCCCCCAACGTAACCACAATTACGCAGCGGCAGGCGTCGCAGCCGCGCCTGGTCACCATCGGTAACGACGTGTACATGGCGGTGGACGTGGGTGCGGTGGACTTCAACTCCACGACTCCACGCCGGGTGTACCTGTTGAAGAAAACCGGCGACTGACCGCGCGCTCGAGGCTCGAGAGGGCGGCCGCTCAGCCTGCGGTCGCCCTTTCTCGTCGCAAGAGCGTGCGAGGCGACGCAGCATGCGTCATGAGGATGCCGGTAGAATCCGGGCATGACGACGGATGAATCCAACTCACCTGCCGACGACACTCTCGAATCGACGAGCGACGACGTTTCACCCGTCGTCCGTGCCTTGGCCGACGAGTTGGTGCCGCTGTTCTATACGGAGCTGCGCACATTGGCGCGGCGGACGCGGGGCAGGATGGGCGGCGGCGCCACATTGCAAACCACCGCGCTCGTGCATGAAACCTACTTCAAGCTACGCAATGCGCGGGGCTGGAACGACGACGCGCATTTTCTGCGTGCGGCGGCGTTGGCCATGCGGCACGTGTTGATCACTCACGCCGAGAGCAGGCTCGCTGCCAAGCGCGGCGCGAACGCCGAGCATCTCCCGCTCACCGCCGCGAGTGATATCGCGGACGCTGAGGACGAGATGCTGGTCAACTTGAATGAATCGCTGCAACGGCTGGCGGAGCACGAGCCGCGTCTCGCACGCATCGTCGAATGTCGCTACTTCGGCGGCTACGACGATCGAGACACGGCGCGAGCGCTCGGTCTGTCTGAACGGACGGTTCGTCGCGACTGGGCGCTGGCGCGCGCGTGGCTGCATCGCGAACTGCAGCTCAACGACGGGCCCATGCTGTTGCGATGAGTGCTGCCCTCAGGACGCTTTGAGCCTGGCCAGTGCCGCCCGAAGCGGCGCGCGCAGGTGTTCGCCTATCTCGCGATGACTTGCGTGAATCGCGACCGCTTGATCGAGCAGCGTGCGGGCTTCCGTGCGACGACTGAGCCGAATCAGGCATTCCGCCAGCGCGACTTTGACATCCGCCGTGAGCAAGCTGTGTTCGTCGTAGAGCGCTTCATGAAGGCGCTGAGCGTTCTGTAACAACGGCAGGGCAGCTGCAGGTTGTCCCTCGATCAGCTTCGCCTTGCCCTCCAGCAGATCTGCGGCCGCCTCGTACACCTGAAGATAAGTTCGCAGATGAGACTGCTCGAACATCGAGCGCAGCGCCTGCATGCCCGTGGCTGCCGCTGCGGTTTTCCCGAGCGCCAGGTCGATGCGTGCCTGCAGAATCGCGCGTTGCACCCCAGTAAGGGACACCGCGTTGCCGGGGGTGGCTTGCACTTGAAAGCGCTTCATCAGCGGCTGCGCTTCGGCCGCTTGACCCGCGGCAATCAACCAGCTCACGCGGCCGATGAGATCGCCATTCTGATTCGTGGAGTAGTTATCGATCTTCGCGCGAATCGTCGCGGACTCGGTCAACAGCTGATCCGCTTCCGGCAGGTGACCCGCGACGATGAGCAGGTTCGCATAGCGTTCCATCGACGGAATCGCGTCCGCCGAGCCGCCATGATATTTCATCCAGCTCTGCGTCGCCTGTTGCAGGTCCTGCAGGCCGGCCTCCAGGTTGCCGGCTTCGCCCTGGATCAGCCCCGAGATTTCCAGCGCCATCGGCAGGAACCACGAATCGTCGGCGGGCGACTGCTTCACCATCACGTCGCGCGCCCGCGAGCCGTACCGTAGCGCCTCCTTGATGCGAGACGTGCGCATCAACAACAACGCCAGGCGTTGCTCGATCTGGATCGTCTGACTGTCTTCTTCACCGCCGATGTCGCGGGCGACGTGATAGGCCTCGTGCAGATCCTCTTGCGCGCCACTCCAGTTGCCCTGGAAGTATCGGGCCTCGCTGCGATAGGCGTAGATGCGGATCAGTTTATCGGCGCGCTTGCCGTCGAGTGCGATCGCCATCTTCGCGGACTCGGTGAGCACCGCTTCGGCGCGAGCGCCTTCACCGTTGGGCATGAGGGTGACGCCTTCCATGATCAGCGCCTCGATCAGGTCCGACGATGGCGGATAGCGACGCAGGATCTTCACGCTCGCTTGCGCGTACTGAAGGGCCTTCTTCGAATCGTAGGCGAATGCCCACTGCGCAAATTCGCCGAGCAGGGTGCCTCGCAGCTGGGAGTCAGTGTCGCCATTGCGATCCAGGATCGCGAGCGCCTCCTTCAACACGGACTCTCGTTCGGCGCTTTCCTGTGAGGCCATCAGCGCGACGGACAGATCGACCAACACTTTGACGACTCGCGGATCGTTCGGCCCGTAGAGCTGTTTCGCGAGCGTGAGCCGTTTGCGGTTGAGCGCGACGGCTTCTTCATCGAGCGCCAGCTGGTGCTCCAGGTCCGCCAGCGTATCGAGTGTGCGCAGCTTGGCAGCCGGCGCGTTCGCCATGGCGCTGTCGATTTTGCTCACGCCCTGGGCCAGCAATTCACGTGCAGTGGTTTGCCGGGCTTTCACGGGGTCCGGCTGCGAACGGGAGTTGGCGAGGAAGACGTCCTTCAGGAATTCTTCGACCGCCCGCGAGGTTTGCGCTTCGTTCTCCGCGCGATGGTATTGCCAGACGGCGATGACGAAGCCGACGACGATCGCGAGCATCACGGTGGCCGCCGAACCCACCGCCAGCTTGTGCCGGCGCAGGAACTTGCCGGCGTAATACCAGGCGCTGCCTCGTTGCGCGAGAATGGCCTCGCCGTTGAGATGACGCGCGATGTCCTGCGCGAACAGGTCGGCGGTGGCGTAGCGATCCTCGGGCGCCTTCATCAGCGCCTTGCCGACGATCTTGTCGAGATCGCCCCGTAACGCGCGCGCGAGCGCCGATCGGCTGGTCGAGCGGGCCGATGCGGCGCCGGGTTTGAGGTTGCGGCTCGGTGGCACGGGCTCGGTCTCGAGGATTGCCGCTTCGAGCGCGCCCTGAGAATCCCGCTTCAACTGGTACGGCCGCGAGCCCGACAGCAGCTCGGCCAGCAGCACGCCGAGCGAGTAGATATCCGACGCGGTGCTGACGCTGAGCCCGGCGATGTGCTCCGGCGAGGCGTAGTTCGGCGTCATCATCCTTGGGCCGAAGTGTGTGGTCGAGCTGCCGGGCGTTTCCTGTTTCACGAGCTTCGCGACGCCGAAGTCCAGCAAGTGGGCCTTGCCGTCGGCCGACACCAGGATGTTCGACGGCTTGATGTCGCGATGGATGACCAGGTGCGCGTGCGCGTAGCGAACGGCGTCCAGCACTTGCAGGAACAGCTGCAAGCGTTGCCGGACCGAGAGCCGATGCCGGTCGCAATAGTCCGTGATCCGCAGGCCCTCGATGTATTCGAGTGCGAGATACGGGCGGCCGTCGCCGGTGACGCCGGCATCGTATAAGCGAGCGATGTGGGGATGTTCGAGTGCCGCGAGGATGTCCCGTTCCTGGACCATGCGTTCGGCAAGCGCGCCAACCCAGCTGACGTGCGGACGCTTCAGCGCGACCGTACGTTTGAGCGCGCCATCCGCGCGTTCCGCGAGCCAGACGCTGCCCATGCCGCCTTCGCCGATCGGCCGCAGCAGTCGATAGGGGCCGACGTGAAGGGCGGCTTCGGCGGCGGCTTCCTCGGTCGGTTCCCGCGCCACTCCCTGAACCCATCCTGGAGGCCACTGCGGGGGCAATCCTTCGATCAACGCCTTGGGCACGGCGTCGAGCGGGCTCAGGGCGACTTCGTGCGCCCGGCGCAGCGACTCGAGCTCGTCGCGCAACTTCGCGTCGTTGGCGGCGGCGCGCTCGATGAAGGCGGTGCGTTGTTCAACCGGCAACTCGGTCAGCTGCTCGAACAGTTCGGCGACCTGGCGCCAGCGTTGTGGATGCATAGGGGCCGCAGCGTAGCGCAGTGCCGGCCCGCGTTGTGTGACCTTGTTTTGGTGCGGCCCCGGTGCGGGATTCCCCAAAATGAGTCGCGGTACCCGTAGGGAAGCGGGCATCGGCTTGGGCCGAAGCCAGAACGCTTGACGTCGGGTTATCGTAGATAACATAGTTAACTATCAGTTGTGCTTGGGCAGGCGAGCGGGCCGTCGCCGCATCCTCGAAAAGATCCCCGGGAGACGTTCATGCTTCGCTTCGCGTCGGCGTTGGCAATCGCGGCCCTTCTCGGGACAACTGCGCACGCTTCCACTGCCGACAAACCCGTCATACGCCATGGCTACGTCGATGATCCTTACGGCCAGCTGCACTACTCGACGGTGACGCCGCCGGGTGGCGGAAACAAGAAATTACCGCCGCTGGTCCTGTTCCATCAGTCACCGAATTCGTCGGTCGAGTACACCGAGCTGATCACGGCGCTGGGCAAGGATCGGTGGGTGATCGCGCTGGATACGCCGGGGCACGGCGGCTCGGATGGGCCGACCGGCATTCCGCGTATCGAGGATTACGCCGCGGCGATGAGCGTGGCGCTGAAGAATCTGGGCTTTGGCCCGAAGCATCAGATCGACATCTTCGGCTTCCACACCGGCTCGCGCATCGTCGCTGAGATCGCTGCGACCGAACCCAGGATGATCCGCCGCGTGATGATGGGGCTGTCGGGCGTATCGGTCTCGCCGCCGGAAGAGATGGCGAAGCTGCTAAGCGAAGTGCATCACCCGGCTTCTTCTCAGGAAGCGTTCAAGAACTTCTGCGAGCGATTGCCGAACAGCATCCGGTCACGCGACAAATCGCAGCTCGACGATGAGATTTGGGGCCAGATGCAGGTCGAGCAGCTGCGCCATCTGACTCGTTATGAATACGGCCACGCCGCCGCGTTCGAATACAGCCAGCGCTTCGATGCGCGGCTGGCCCAGCTCACGCAGCCCGTGGCACTCATCGTGATCGAAGACGGCTCCAAGGCGTCGGGCCTGTTCAAGTATTCGGCGCGCGAGATGAGCGAGAAGGTCGTGGGTATGTTCAAGGCGTCGAAGCAGGCGAAGGTGCTGCCCGACGACTTCGTGCTCGAGGATCTGCACAACCATCCCGGCCCGATCGCGGATGCGATACGCCGCTTCCAGGACGAACGAATCTGAGACCCATAGGTGCTCCATGTCGAATCAAGATGAGCCGAATCACGATGAGCCGGGTCTCGACGGGCCGAACGACCCCGACAACGCGTCCATCACCCGGCGCTCTTTGCTGAAGGGCGCGGCGGCCGTCACGGCGCTTTCGGCGCTGCCTTGGTCCATGCGTAAGGCTTACGCGCAGCAGGCGAGTCCGCTCGTGATCATCGGCGGTGGCACCGCTGGCATGGCCGCGGCGATCTTCGCGGCGGATCGTGGGGCGAACGTCATCGTGATCGAAAAGGGCCAGGCCGTCGGCGGCACGTTGGTGATCTCCGGCGGCATGATGGGCGCTTCCGGCACCGTGTTCCAGAAAGCGAAGGGCATCCAGGACTCGGCGCAGCAGCACTACGACGACATCATGAAGATCAGCGGCCACACGGCCGTGCCGGAGATGGCGCGGCTGTGGGCCGACAATGCCGGCGGCATGGTCAACTGGCTTGCGAGCATCGGCCTGAAGATTCCGGATGATCAGCCGTCGGTCGGCACGCTATATGACTATTACTCCGTGCCGCGTTATCACTGGGGTGCGCAGAACGGCCGCTCGATCCTCGCGGTGATGAAGCCGGAGTTCGACAAGCGCGTGGAGTCAGGACGCATCACGCTCATGACAGACGCCGGCGCTGTCGATCTCATCCAGGACGCGAAGGGTGTGGTCAACGGTGTAGTGGTCGAGGATAGCAACGGCAAACGTTCGGACGTGCGCGGGCTCAGCACCCTCATCGCGACCGGTGGCTGTGCCGGCAATCCCAGCATGTTCGAAGCTTTGCACGGCGTACCGTTGTATCGACGCGCGGCCATGCCTTCGAGCCAGGGCATGGGACTCACGCTCGGGCTCGCCGCCGGCGGCTATCTGCGCTGCGCAGAAAACTATGTGGGCTATTACGGCTCGATCGCGCAGAGCGATTCGTGGCCGTCGACTGCGGCGGCCGACATGCAGATCGACCATCGCATTCGCGAGCCTTGGGAAATCTTTGTGAACCTGCGGGGCGAGCGCTACGTGCGAGAAGATCATCCCAGCATGAGCGAACGCGATCGCACGAACGATCGCCAGCCCGGACATCGTTTCTGGGCCGTGTTCGATCAGCGCGTGCTCGACGAGGCGCCGCCGCTCATCCCGCGCTGGAGCCGTGAGCAATTTCTCGATGCCTTCAACAAACATCCGATGTTTCATCGGGGTCAGACCTGGTCGGAGCTGGGCGTGCGCGCCGGCGTCGATCCCGCCACGGTGCAAAAGACGGTCGTGACCTATAACGAAGCGATCGACAAGCGGAAGACCGATCCATTCAAGCGCGAGCATCGGCCGGTGTCGCTCACGCGCGGGCCGTTCTATGCCATTCGGTCGCAGACCTGGACACTCAAGTCCTATGCAGGTCTCGGCGTGAACAAAGATCTGCAAGTCACCACGAAGGGAGGCAAGGCCATTCCCGGGCTCTATGCAGCGGGCGAAGTGCTCGGCGCTTCGACCGGCGGGAACGGGCATACCAACGGCGCGAGCGTGACGCCGGCGCTGACCTTCGGGAAGCTGCTGGGGGAGAAGATCATCAAGGTTTGAGGACGCGGCGGAAACGGCTGCGCGAACGTGATCGTTTGCCTGTGGGCCGGGTGGCTGTTGGGCCGACTTCGGCTCGCGGGCAAGCCCTTCATCCTACCGCCGATCGTCAGCGCTCTTCTCGAGGCATCGCATGGAGATACGCCGCCAGGCCGCGTATCTCTTCCGCCGTTAGCTTCCCCGCCGCCTGGTACATGACTTCCAGGTTCTCGTTCGTCTTCTGGGCCTGCGCCGAGGCCTGCCTCGCGGACGAGTATCGTGTGCGCTTCGCATAAGCTTCGAGCTGTCGCACGGAGTAACCGGGCTGCTGAGCGCGCACCGCCGGATCGCCCGTTTCGGCGTTGCCTTTGCCGGCCGGACCATGACACGAGCTGCACGCAGGAATCGCGCGCGCCGCATCGCCATTACGATACAACGCCTCGCTGGCCTTCAACTCCTCGCCACTTTCGACGTAAGTCTTCACCGTCTGCTCAGCGAAATATGCCGCCAGGTCCGCGATGTCTGCATCGGTCAACGTTGCGGCGATAGGTTGCATCTCTGAGCTCATGCGCTCGCCGGCGCGGAGCAGTTCCATTTGTCTGGCGAGGTACGGCGCGTTCTGCCCTGCAATCGCCGGCCATTCCGCGGTTTCGCTGTTGCCGTTGACGCCGTGGCAAGCGGCGCAGAAGAGCTCCGCGCTGCGCGTCTTGCCTCTCGCTGCATCGCCGGCGGTAGCGGCATGGAGCGGCGATGTTCCCACGCAAACGGCAGCCACAGCGAGAGAAAATCTTAGGAAGAGTCGCATGGGGTGCTCTCGAGTAACGATGGCCGGCATCCATCCTACCCTGAGCAGGTTACGAATCAAACGTAGTTATCGTAGTTGACGACGCGGGCTGCGTTGCTGCAGCGGGGCCGTAGGAACGCTCGCTCGCGTACGGTTACTTCCGATATTCGATCTCGACCGTGCACGCCGAGGAATCGTGCGCGGACGCGAGCAGCTTTACTTTCCGTTTCACCAATAAGAGCGCGTCCCGAAGCAGCCGCTGGAAGCGGACGATCACCAGCGCTTCAGTCACCGCGAGCAGGTCTTCATTACCCGCGCGGCCCAACCCGGCGGTAGCGTACGCGGCCTGCAAAGGCTCCAGCCCAGTGATGAGGCAGGACTCGTCTGTCGCAGCGTAGAAATCCCCCAGCCAATCGTAAGCTTCGCGACCTCCGTCCTCGGCAAACGCAAACAGACCGAAGAACCAACGATCCGTGTTGACCACGAACGCATTCATTTCGGCATAGAACACCTTCGGTTTGTACTCTTTCGACGCTTCCGTGCAGAACGCGGTGATGTAGTCGGCGACGTCAGCCGGCGAGTTGGTGATGCCGACGCCGGGTGCGATGGCGACGTGAAGCGGACTCTCCGGGAGCTCTCGCATCCACTGCACTAGCTGGTTTTCAGCGGTTGTGAAGTCCCCAGCTTCGAGCAGCGGAAGAATTTCGCGCGAGATCCTGTTGTGCATGCCTGCACCGGGAGTCTTCGGAGCGGCCGGCAAGTGGTGCACGATCGCAGGTGGCGGCGCCGGCTCGCTCTCCGTCTTCTTCGTCCGTTTGCTGAACTTCACCGCATCGAAGCTTCGATGAGGATTCACGAACTCGAGATCCTTTGCGGCGAAGGGCGCCAGCTCGCTTGCAATCTCGTGCGAAAAATAGGGCCGGCGCCAACGCGCTTCGCGAAAGAAGTGAATCCCCGACGGGATATCTTCCCGCAGAACCGTGGGATCATGGCCGACGAACAGCGTCTTCCGGCTTTCCTTGTCGAGCGAGATCTCGATCCGGCTGCGCGAATAGTCATACGCGTAGATCAACCGGATGATGTCCAGCAGCCCGTAACCCTCCAGCCGCGTGCCATCGCGATATTCCCAATCGATCTCACAGAACTCGACGGAGGCTGCGTCGAACCGGCAGAACACGTCGCGCACCTGCGGTGAGACGATGAAGTATTGATGGTGCTGCCAGATGTGCGGTGGCTTGGCGGGCCGCTGCACGTTCTGGAACACGCGCGGCCGTTCGGTGAGCTTCTCGAATCCATTGCCGCGCCCGAGCGAAAAGATGTATGTCTTCGGGCTGAGCCACTCCACATGGTTCGCGGTGCGCGAGCCGAACCGGGTAGTGTGGGCACGAAGAAAACGGCTGTGCTCCGGAGCAGGCTGCGCCGGTTCCAGCACGAGCTTCGTCATTTCGGGATAGGCCGGGAACTGCGGCGTCAGTGTCTTGACTCGGGGATCTTCGAACACCGCCAGTTCCTCCGGCGACGGGGGCGAGCTCAAGAGAGGATTCGGGTTCTTCATCGAACGTTCCGTCAGCGTTCCTGCAGGGTCCGTGGATCATACGGGGAGCCCGCTGAGAGGACGAAACGTTCTGGATGCGTCGGCACGAAGATGCGTCGTCGCTTTACATAGTTGTTCCCAAGCGGTGAACCGCGAGCACTGCGTCGGCAAATGCGGCCGGCGTTTCGTGAGGCAGCGCATGGCCCCCGTCAATCACTCGATGCTCATGCCGGCCGACGAACATTTTTGCATGATCCGCTGTGCCGCCGGGTTTCAGCGGATCGGATGTCCCGTCGAGCGTGACGGCGGGTACGGTGATCTTCGGTTTTTGTGCCAGGCGCTGTTCAAGATGCTCGAGCTTCGGGTCGCCCGGTTCGCGGCCGAAACAGAAGCGGTATGCGTGGATCACGATCTCCACGAAGTCCGGGTTGTCGAACGAAGGAGCCGTTCGTTCGAAGGTGGCTTCGTCGAACTGCCAATGGGGCGACCATTGCTGCCACAGCATGCGGCACAGGTCACGCCGATGGTCGCGGAGGCACTCGCGGCCGCGTTCAATCTGAAACAGGTGCTGATACCACATCGCATGTTCCAGCGAAGGCGGGAAGGCGTGGGCGAGTCGCGATACGTCGACGACGTCATATCCAGCATAGGATACGAGGCCTGCGACGCGATCTGGCCAAAGCGCTGCCGCCACGCATGATGCAAGGCCGCCCCAGTCGAACCCGGCCACGATTGCCGTGCGGAGATCAAGCGCATCCAACAGGCCGATGATATCGCTGCCGAGCGCTGCCTGCTGCCCGCTGCGCAGGGTTTCGGCCGAGAGGAACCGCGTAGGACCGAAGCCGCGTAGATAGGGAACGATCACGCGTGCGCCGGCGTCTGCCAGGCGGGGCGCAACTTCGTCGTAGGCATGCACGTCGTAGGGAAAACCGTGCGACAGGACGACTGGCCAACCTTTTGATGGGCCTGTCTCGTGATACGCGATCTCGAGGATGTCTGTTTGGGCTCGCTTCATGGGCAATATCCGTTACGTGCAGCCGGGGCCGGCACCGAGGGATGTCAACGCCCCATGAACTTCAAAAGATCCTCGTTGACCCGCTCCATGTGCGTGATGAACAGCCCATGCGGCGCGCCCTCATAAACTTCGAGCCGACATCCGGGAATGAGCTTCGCCGTGCGCGTGGCCGTGAGCGCGAGCGGCGCCGAGACGTCATGGGTTCCGTGGATGATGAGCACCGGCACCTTGATGCGCGTGAGCTCCTGCCGGAAGTCGGTCTCCGTGATTGCAACGTTGCACGCCATCTGTACCTGAAGCGATGTGGTGTAGATCATGCTGTTGCCCCATCGCTTCATCGCATCGGACGTGCCCGGGACGAAGAAGCTGTCCGTGTTATCAGCCATCCACTTCGGATGGTCCTTCAGCCATGTCGCGCGCAAAGCCTGAAAGGCCGAGCGATCGAGGCCTTCCGGATTGTCCGGCGTCTTGAGCAGGAACGGTGTCGTGGGTGAAAGCAGGGCGACGCGAGTGATGCGCGATGAGCCGTGTCGAGTGAGATAGCGCGTGATCTCCGCGCAACCCATGGAATGACCGACGAGCGTGATATTGCGCAGGTCGAGCGTTTCGATGACGGCGGCGAGATCATCCGCCAGCGTATCGAAATCGTAGCCGCGTCCCGGATCGCTGGATTTGCCGTGCCCGCGGCGATCGTACGCGACACACCGCAGACCCTGCGCGGTGAGCGGAATCATCTGATAACCCCACATGTCGCTCGTGAGCCCCGCGCTGTTCACGAAGACGACGGGTGAGCCGGTGCCCCAGTCCTTGTAGTAAAGCGTGGTTCCGTCGGTGCGCTGGATGAATGACGAGCGGCCGCCGCCGGCGCGCTGTTTTTGCTGGGCTGGCGAGTCGCTCGTGTGCATCGCGACCGCGCCTGCGCCCAGGGCCGTTGTCATCAGGAGCATGCTTCTTCGGTTCATGTTGCGTCCTTCGTCGTCGTTTGGGCTGTCGTTGGGCTGTCGTGTTGGGAGTTTGTGTTGACGACAAGTTGAACCCGATGAGTGCCGCAGGTCGATTACCTCGCAGGTAATAGGAGAAAGGCCGGCGCAGCTTATAATCCTGCCAGGACACGAACTGCGAGGAGTGTCGGGTGATTACTCGTCCTACGATCGACCGACGCCCTGTCGGCGAGCAGCTTCGCGAATGGCGGCAGCGCCGGCATTTGAGCCAACTCGATCTCGCGGCGGAAGTGGAGATGTCCACGCGACATCTTAGTTTCGTTGAGACAGGACGCGCGCAGCCGAGTCGGGTGATGGTGTTGCGGCTGGCGGAGCGGTTGTCCGTTCCTCTGCGCGAGCGAAATGCGCTGCTCATCGCCGCGGGCTTCGCGCCGATGTATTCCCAGCACGCGTTTTCAGACCCTTCGATGGCCGCGGCGCGTGCCGCGGTGGATCTTATCCTCACCGGGCATGAGCCCTATCCGGCGTTGCTCATCGATCGTTACTGGATGCTGGTCGCCGCGAACCGCATCGTTGCGCCGATGTTGGCAGGCGTCGATGAGTCGCTGCTCGCGCCGCCGATGAACATGCTTCGAATCACGCTGCATCCGGCGGGTCTCGCGCCTCGCATTGCCAATCTCACGCAGTGGCGCGAGCACGTGCTGGGACGGGTGCAGCGGGATTTTGAGCTTACTGCGGATGAGAGGCTTGGGGCGTTGCTGGAGGAATTGCGCGGGTATCCTGCGGGTGCGGAAGCCGCTGCGGGTGCGGGTGTGGGCGGTAGCGGGGGTTTGGGCAGCAGCGGTGGGTCTGGCGGGAGTGACCGTTCTGGTCGCAGTGAGCGTTCCAGCGGCGGCTGCGAGGATGACGGACTGTCGCCTGATTCTGACGCCGGTTCCGACGCCGAAGTCGACGTCGACTCCTATTCCAGCTCCAACTCCGGCGCTGGATCTGGCGCCAATGCCAATGCCAACGCCGGCTGCGACTCCGACGCCGCGATCAGCGGCCTCGTCGTGCCGCTGAAATTGCACTCACCCGCGGGGCTGCTCACGCTCTTCAGCACCACGACGGTGTTCGGCACGGCGGTGGAAGTGACGCTTTCGGAGTTGATGCTGGAAGCGTTCTATCCCGCGGATGAGTTCACCGCGCAGGTGTTGCGGTCGGTGGCGGGGTCGATATCGGCGAATTCGTAGCCGACGTCACTAATGTGTCGCACTGTAGGCCAGCATGTGTCGGCGCTGTAGGCGAGGGTGCCAGCGCTAAGCGGGCAGGATGCTCAGATCCATTCGAAAGTATGCGCGATCGAAACGCCCGACAGGATCACCGCGATGCTGGCGATGAACCATTTGAGACCCTCGATCGATCCTTGAACTTTCGAGAGGCGGTCGTTGGTCTGGTCAAGCTTTTCATTGGTCTTGTCGATCCTCTCGTTGGTCTCGTCGATTTTCTTATCAAGCGCTTCGACGGCCGGCCGCAGGTAGCTCAGGTGAACTTCAATGGCTTCAATCGTCAGCACAGCGGCCTCGCTTTCTCGACGGTTCGCATTCATGGTTCATGGCGTTGAACGTGGCGTTTATCGCGTTGGACAGGAAAGTATCGCATCGATGAAAACGCGTCTACAGGCATGAAAGTACGAGAGATTCTCCATCGCCTGCTTTGTTTTTCTGCGCGCGTCCGCTGCATCGGTTCACTGTGATGTAGCAGGCGGAGTTCCACAGCGGAACCCGATAGCGATTTGATAGTGGCGGCGAACGCAATTTCGGGCAGTCGATCGAGTGCCGTATCCAATGCCTCGTACAAACATGCGCGAGAAATTGCTCCCCCACTACGAACAGGCGTTGGCGCGGAATGGAGTACGTCTACCGTGTTCCGTCTCGGTGAATGAGAGGCGGATCACCGATGATTTCGACGCCCCATGATGATGTAGTTTTGCCGAAAGCCACCGGCAAGTCGCAATCGCGCTGAAAGAGAAAATCTTGGAAGTTTCAAAACCGGTTCTGCGGGTCGTCGGTTCTGTTTTCCTGGCCTTCGATTTCGCGTTGGCCTCGTTGAACCGTCCGGAGTTTCGACGGTTCGGCCGTAGCGACGACGGCTGGCGTGGCGGCAATGGCATATGCATGCGTAATGGCTGCCCGCGGTCAACGTATCGAGCCGCCTCCACCACCACGTGTCTTTGCCCCGGAAACATCACTGCTGCAGCTGGGAGGCTTTACCCCTGAAGGGTTCCGTCAAGGCGTCGAGATTCTGAACGACGAGCGCACAACCATGGACTTCGTGGTGTCGGTTCTCCGGAAGGACTTCGGCCTGGATGAGCCTGGCGCGATAAGAACGATGCTCGAAATTCATAGAAACGGCGGAGTGCTCCTGGCGAGAGCGACTCTCGAGGAATCGAAACGCATCGCCGATGCCGTGACCGAGGAGGCGCGTCTCGGCGATTATCCGCTGATTTGTCGGGCGGTGAGTGTGGATGGCGGCGGCGTCAACGGTGGGGACGTTTCCTGAGTGCTTGTACACCGAGAAAACCGTGATGCTGAATCAAAGCCTGCTGGACCAGATTGCCGGGCTGCTCAACCGAGACGCAACTCACTACAACGTCTTTCTTCGGCTCTATCAATTATCGACGACAAGCAGCGGCAATGATTTGGACACCTGTATTCGCAAGGCTGTCAGTGCAGATGCGGATCGGCGATGTAGAGCAGGTCGGCGCGACGGACCTGGTTGTCGAGATGGAAGGGCTGCTGAGATACGCCGGCGATTCTGGTGCCGGACCCAGCGACGCAGTCGTCAGATCACGAGCGCTCTCTGATGTGCTGAGCGAGCTGAAAGACGGCATTTCGGAGTGGGCTGCGCAAGCGAAGACAATCCATCGCTTTGAGTTCGAGGTCGGGCATCCTGCCTATCCGGTCTTTTGGGACTTCGCGTACGCCTTCTGTACAGGTGGCGTGACAACGATCCTCGTCGGATCCAGTTCCGACTAAGAAGCCTGTCAGCAGACACTGGCAACCGGAACGCCTTTCTCTTGCACCGTACCTAACGTCACCCCCTAAAGTGGCCTTAGGAGCATCAACAATGACCGAACCCACTGCCGAATGGCTGACTGCCGCAGAGTGCGCATTGCGCACCGGACTCACAGTACGAGCCCTGCGCGTCTACGAAAACTACGGGCTGATCACGCCGAGCCGCTCCGCGGCTGGGTGGCGTCACTACGGCGCGCGGGAGCTGCTCGAGCTCAACGAAATCGCTCTGCTCAAGATCCTGGGTTTGACCCTGAATCAGATCCGCGATCTGACCCGGCGGCCATCGTCCCCCACGTTGCGTCAGCTGTTGGAGCTGCAACGGGAGGCCTGGAAACATCGCCGCGCCGAAGCGGAACGTGGCCACACCGTTGTCGAGGCTGCGCTGATACAGCTGCAGGCCGGCCGTTCATTGTCCGTCGAGGAACTGTGTTCGCTGATCAGGAGCGTTGAAATGACCCCCTCTACTGCTGACGCCTCGACGTCCGCGGCCGACGAACGAGTGACGCCAGACGTCTCAACGCTGGATCGCTATACCGGATATTACTTCCGCAGCGGCGCACTGGGTGTATCGACGATCACGCGTAATGGCAACAAGCTGGTCCTGGAACCCGTTGGCCAACCCGCACTGGTGCTCGAGCAGACTGGTGAAGCGGACTTTGCGCTCCCGAAGTTCGATCTCGTGCTGTGCTTCGAACAGATCGAGGAGGGCGCCGCGAAGCGGCTAGTGATCTGGCAGCATGGAACCGCGTTTCGATTGGAACGGACCGACGCGGATACTGCCAACGCCATAAAGCAGGCTATCGCGGACCGCATCAGGAATCGCACTCCTGCGCCGGGCAGCGAGGAGGCATTGCGCCAGATGCTCGATAACGGCAGAGCAGGCAAGCCCAACCTCGACCAGATGAGCCCGGAGTTTGCGCAGGTCGTACGCGGGCAGGTGCCGTATTGGCAGATCGTCGGGCAACACTTCGGCGCGATCGTGTCGATCGAGTTCTTGCGCGTCAGTCATCAGGGATGGGACCTCTACCAGGTTCAGCATGAGAATGACGTTCATCAGTACCGTATCGCCCTGGGGGATGACGGCAAGGTGTACGGGTTTAGCGAGGCAAGTGCTACGGCGGATAAAAGCGCGTTGGTGTGAGAAATGCGGCTTTCGGGTGTTTCCACGTTTCCGCGGAAACGTGGCCTTGCTGACTTCGCCTGGGGCTGTGGGATGTCAGCGGCCCCTGCAAATACGAGATAGGTAGAATGCCGTTCCCAACGGATATCTCGTCAAATGGACGGGCCCCATGCGCACTCTCCTGATCGCCGTCACCGCGCTTCTGACATTCGCGACGGCCATCGCCAAATCGCCCGCGCTCGTGACCGCCGCGCGCCAACAGACGCAGTCGACGGTCACCTATGATGGTTCATACGCTCGCATCGGCTATCCCATGGGCGATGTTCCGGCCGACCGAGGTGTTTGTACGGACGTGGTCATTCGCGCGTACCGCGCGATCGGCATTGATCTGCAGGTTCTCGTGCACGAGGACATGCGAGCGCACTTCAGCAGCTATCCGCGTCTCTGGGGCCTGAGCAAGCCGGATACGAACGTTGATCATCGCCGCGTGCCCAACCTTCAGAGGTTTTTCGAGCGCGCGGATGCGAAGAGCACGAGTGCAGTTTATAAGCCCGGCGACCTGGTCACCTGGAGGCTTCCAGGGAATCTGCCGCACATCGGTATCGTTTCCGACCAGTTAGTCCAAGGCACAGACAGGCCGCTCGTCATCCACAACATCGGTGCGGGGCCGAAGGAAGAAGATATGCTGCTTGCGTATCCGGTGACCGGGCACTACCGATATCGGGTGCGATAGGCGCGGGCCACGCCTCAATGCGCAATCGTCGCCTGCTGCAAACTCCGATACGCAAACTCCAAAAACTGCGACGGATCCCCGAACTCTTCGATGAGCCCCTTCAACGGCCGATCCGCCACCACCGGCACCACGCCGACGAACTCCTTGCCCTTGTTGAACTCCACCACGTCCTCGGGCCCGAACCCTTTGTTGAACAGGATGAAGAGCTGCTTGAACAGCGCCCAATACACATCCTTGTAGCGCACGATGTCGGCGCCCGTCACCGGGACGCCCTGCGCGCCGATCACGACGGTGTCGGGCTTCACCACTTCGCTCAGAATTTCATACGAGCGCAGGAAGCCGTGATAGAACCCGCCGCCGAGCCAGTCGATCACCGGCCAGCTGCGGCCGGCCACCGGGCCGCCAGCGACGATGACGTTGTGCTTGGGAAAGTGCACAAACAAATCGCCGTTGGTGTGCGCCGCCGGCAAGTAACGGTAGTCCACTTGCTCACCAGCGAACTGCAGCGAGCCCGTGTTGTAGGTGGTCACTGTCGGCAGCGCCTTCGGGGGAAGGGCGCCATAAGTACCGGCGTACAGCGCTGAAGGATTCTTCCGCCCCAGCGCCAGTCGCGTGACCTCATGCGAAATGATCACGCCGCCGGCCTTGCCGACAGCCTCATTGGAACCCGTCTGCTCCGGATGCCAGTGCGTGTTGATCAGCGTATTCACACGCTTGCTACCGGCAGCCGAAGCCACCGCCTTCAACACCGCGGAAGAATGTGCGGCGAGCCCGCCATCAACCAGCAGCGCGCCCTCGGCGGAGGGCAGGGCAACGACATTGCCCCCGCCACCGGTAACCAGCACGAGGCCGTTCACGTCCTGCACTTCGATGCGAGTTTTCGCAGCAGCAGATGCGACAGCAGGCAGGCCCAACAGTGCAGCAGCCGAAAGAGCCTGCGCACTGTCGCGCAGGAAATCACGCCGGGAAAAAGTCATTACGGTCCTACGGGATCGACGGGCCAGATGAAGGAGTCATAGACGGCCGTGGCAATGGGCGGTCCCTGCGGTGGCCAGTCTGGCGTCTTCGCCAGCTCGATGTTCGCGCCCTTGCCGCGCAGGAACTCGGCTAGTGGCTTGTTGGGTGGCTCAGGCATCGCGAGAAACGGCACGTAGCCGCGGCCCATGGAGTAGTCGAGCGCGGTCAGGCCGTCCGCGTCCTTCACGTTCACGTCCAGGCCGAGATCCAACAGTTCCTGGATCACCTGACGATTGCCGCCGCCGCGCACTGCGTAGTGCAACGCTGAACCGCCGCGTGTGCGCGCGAGCAGGTGGATCTTGCCTACCAGCTTCACATCCGCGCCCGCATCGGCGAGCAGCTTGATGAGCTGCACTTGCGGATTCGCCCGCGGCTTGCCGGCAGACTTGCCTTCGGCCGCACCTTCCGGAGTCCCTTCGTCCGCGCCGGGCGCAGTAGCCGGCGGCGGGGCGCCAAAGAACGCGTCTCTGCCACGACGGCCTACCACAGCCATGATGATGGGGCCGCGGCCATCCGAAGTGGCGAGCTTGGGATTCGCACCGTGATCCAGCAGCAGCTTCACCAGCTCGATGTCGCCGGTGCCGCAGGCTGCGAGAAACGGCGTCATGCCGCGATCAGCCGCGGAACTGAAGCCTGCGCCCCAGTAGAGCTGCTGATTCGGGTTCGCGCCGCGATCCAGCAGCATCTTGATCACGTCACGAGCGGATGCCTTGTTCGGCTTGTCCTGATCGAGCGGGTTGCGGCTGCCGACGCCGTTCATGTTGGCGATGGCCACGTGCAGCGGCGCGCTGCCGTTCATGTCCCACTGGTTCACGTCTGCGCCGGCCTCGATGAGGCGCGCGGCGATGTCCCAGTTGCTGTTCATCATGGCGATGGACAGCGGCACCACGAACGAGGGATCAGAGAGGTTCACGTCGGCCTTGTGCTTCAGCAGCACCTCGACGCATTCGCCGCAGTTGCTACGCGCGGCATACATCAGCGGCGTGAAGCCGCCGCGGTCGCGCGGGGCGGCACGGCTTTCGGCAGTGGCCACACGCTTGTAGTCGCGCACAGCGCCGCGCGCGTTGACGTCTGCGCCCTTGGAGAGCAGCAGTTCAACCATCTCCGGATGGCGGCGGGCGGCAGCCCACATCAGCGGTGTCTGTCCGCCGAATTGCTCGCGGGCTTCGACTTTGGCGCCAGCCTTCAGGAGCAGCTTCGCAGCTTCCACGTTGCCGCTGCGTGCCACCAGGTGCAGCACGGTTTCGCCATCAGGGTTGGCGGACTGCGGATCCGCGCCTGCCTTCAGCAGTAGCCGAATGAGCTCGGTGTTAGCCGTGTCCGCGGCCAGCTGCATGGCATTGACGCCGTAGCTGTTGATGGCTTTGACGTCGGCGCCTTCCTTGAGCAGGCGCGTGGCCTCAGCGACGTCACCTTCGAATGCCGCCGACATCAGTGGCGTGCTGCCATCCGGCTTACGCGGCTCGTCGGCGTTGCCCGCTGCGGCGCTGCCAGCAGTAGCACACAGCAGTGCGACTGCCACCGCAGCAGCCACCGTCCCCCTCATTCGCATGACTCTCAGGCCTCGCTGAATGTGCCGGTGGCGTCGCCGAACTTGTCGATCTTCACGTTCGCGCGCTGCGCGATCGTCAACAGCACGTTGGCGAGCGGGGTGTCCTTCGGAGCGGAGATGTGCTGGCCACCCTTGAGGTTGCCGCCCTTGCCGAGTAACAGCACCGGAAGCTGCGAGCAGTTGTGCAGGTCCGAATTACCGAGGTTCGAGCCGTACAGCATGATCGTGTTGTCCAGCAGCGTGCCGTTGCCTTCCTTGATGCTGCCCAGGCGCTTGGCGAAGCGCGCAAAGCGTTCGATCTGATACGTCTGGACGCGTGCCAGTTTTTCCTGCTTGCCCGGATCCTCACCATGGTGTGAGAGCGGGTGGAAGGCTTCGTCCACCTGCATCGCAGGGAAGGTGCGCATCGAGGCTTCCTTGATCATGCGCATCGATGCGACGCGCGTCTGGCCGGTCTGGAAGGCGAGCGCCAGCATCTCGAACTGCACGTCCACCAGCTCGGTGAAGTCATCTGGCGTACCGACAGGCGCATCCGGCAGGTTGCCCAGGGACTCGGCTTTCGCCATGAGCTTTGACGCGCGGGTCTCAACCTCACGCACCGACTCGAGGTAGTTGCTGACGAGCGCACGATCCGCCAGACCCAGGCGACGGTTCAAGTCTTTGCTGGCCTCCATCGCGTAGTCGAGCAGGCTGTCCGTGGCCTTGAGGCGCGCGATGCGATCGGCGTTCGAATCGCCGGGACCGAACATGCCGTAAAACACTTTGCGCGGGTTGCCTTCCAGCGGCAGGCTCTGGTTCGGGCCGCGGAACGACGTGGCACCGCCGGGCTCGCCGCACAACTCCAGCGAAGCGAGTGGCGTGTCCTGCCCGATTTGCTTAGCGGCGATCTGGTCGATGGACGTGCCCGCGCCGGGACCCCAGGGGGTCATCTGCGGATCTTGGCAGGTCAACCACGCCTGTTCGGTAATGCCGTGCGGTGGGTTCTGGCGCTCGCCGGCCTTGTTGCGGATGTTGGTGATCACGGTGACGTAGTCACGCACACCTTCCATCGGTTTCAGGATGCGGGAGAACTCGAAATCCTTGCCCGTGCCCTTGGGTATCCAGAACTTCTCTACCGCGCCGTGCGGCACGTACACGAAGCCGAGTCGCGGCTGGACGGCCGCCGCGGTATTCGCGAGGGCCGTGCTGGCGGGGATCATCGCGTCGAGCAACGGCAGCGAGATGGCGACACCCGCGCCCTTCAGGAGCGTGCGGCGGGAAAGATGCTTCTTGGTCAGGAACATGATCTGAGCCTCCAGCCATCAACGAGCAGATGGATCACTGCTCGGGACAGAAACCTGCGCGGTGGTCGTGTTCGGTGGCGGTGCTGCCGGCGCGCGCCGGCGGAACGCATCGCTGTTCACTACGCCCATCACGATGGATTCGAACGTGTCGTTCTGCGCCTTCGCATCACGCACGATTCTGCGCACGGTCGGCATGTCGTTGTAGTCGACGTGCCGGCCCACCGCGTAAGTCATCAGCTTCTCCGTGATGACCTGCGTGAACTGGTCGCCGCGTGCGGCGAGCGCCTTGTGCAGATCCGCAGGTCCGTTGAGCTGCGTGCCATCCGGCATGGTCGCGCGTGGGTCGATGGGCAGGCGGAACTGCGGGTCGATGGTGCGGAATGAGCCGACGGTGTTGAAGTTCTCCAGCGCGAATCCAAGCGGATCCATCACGGCGTGGCAACTGGCGCAGGCCGGGTTCTGGCGGTGAAGCTCCGTCTGCTCGCGTACCGTCTTCGGCTTGCCCTTCGCGGACTCGCTCAGGTCCGGCACATTCGGCGGCGGGGAGGCGGGCGGCGTGCCGAGGATGCGCTCCATGATCCACGCGCCACGCAGCACCGGGGCCGTGCGGTTCGGGTTCGCGGTGACCATCAGGATCGCGCCCTTGCCGAGCAGGCCGTGGCGATTCGGATCCTTCAGCGTCACTTTGTGGAAGCCGTTGCCGCGCACGTCTTCCATGCCGTAAATCAATGCGACCTGCTCGTTCAGATAGGTGTAGTCGGCGGTGAGCAGATCCGTGACGGGGCGCTCTGAGCGCAGGATGCTGTCCATGAACAGCTCGAGCTCTTTCTTGAACGCCGCGCGCGGATCATAGACGCCGCTGGCATAGCTGAAGAGCGCGGCCGAAGGGACGATGTTGTCCATCTTGGCGACGTTGAGCCACTGGAAGGCAAAGTCCTTCGTCAGCGAAATCGCCCTGGGGTCGGCGATCATGCGACGGACCTGCGCGGACAGCACGTCGGGCTTCGACAGGTCGCCTTTCTTCGCAACGGTCAGCAGTTCGTCGTCTGGCAGGCTGCTCCACAGGAAGAACGATAGGCGCGAGGCCAATTCCAGGTCGTTGAGGGCGCGGGCGCCGTCGTCCACCGCCGCCTCCGCACGATAAAGAAAGTGCGGGCTCGCCAGGATCGCCGCCAGAGATTCACGCACGCCGACTTCGAAGCCGTCGTTCTGGCTGGCGCGATCGTAGAAGCGCATCAGCGGGGCGATGTCTGCGTCCGTCACCGGGCGGCGGAAGGCGTGCTGCGCCAGGTTGCTGACGATCTTCTCTGCGCAGGGCCGCTCTTCGGCAGGGCTGGCCGGCTTGCAGATGAAGATCTTCTGGCGAGTGGGCGAGTCGCTCATCCCGGTGATCTTCACCGGGCCTTTGATCTGGAAAGCGTGCACAGCCTGCACGCGATGCTGGCCGCCCTCGAGCAGATTGGCTGTGCGACGGTCGTCGCCGGCCTGGTACTGCAAAGTGCGCGAGTCGTCCTCGGCATAGCTTCGGCGCAGGAAGGTGACGGCCACCGTGTGCTGGCCGGCCTTGGCTGTGAAGCGGATGTCTTTCAGGCGACCGTTGATGCGGGCGACCGCGTCATCGAGCTTCTGGTCGATGGCCTTGTGGTCTTCTTCGCCGCCGAGGTTGGTGCGCCAGAATTCTTTGCCATCCAGCAGCGCGATGACGGTGTTTTCGAACTCCATGTTCGGCACCGTGCGAGCCAGGGCCATGTCGCCGATGGTCAGCACGTATTCGCCGTCGGCAGGGAAGTTGTGCTCCACGCTCATGCCGCCGCGGGTACCGAAGGGCATGCCGTCTTTGTAACGCTGCTGGTTGCCCGAGCCCGGGGCGGGTGCCGCGGCCAACGACAGGATCATGTTGGCCGGGGCGCCGTAGGTGGTTTCCAGCGGTACGGACTTCGGATCGCCTACTGCCTGCAACGCCAGCGCACGCGCTGCGGTGACGGCCTGGTCCATGAACGCGGGAGTGACCTGCAGCAGCTCGGCGTTGGTGTCGAAGTCGTCCTTCAACTGGTCCTGCGGGAGCCAGGTGGCGGCATCGATGTGCAGGCCCAGCAGGTCGCGCACGGAGTTAGCGTATTCGCGGCGATTCAGCCGTCGAAGCGGAACGTAGCCGGCGTAGGGTGTGGCTTGGGCTTTATCCAGTGTGGTTTCCAGCCAGGAAACCATGCCTGCGACGGCCGCCTTCTCGGGCTGCTTGTTCCCCGGCGGCGGCATCAAGCCGCTGCGGAGCTTTTTGATGGCGACTTCCCAGACCTTGGCGTCTGCCGGGACGTCCTCCGCGGTCATGGTGTCGAAGGCTACGCCGCCGGCCCAGTCGGTGGCGTTGTGGCATTTGAAGCAGTAGTCCTCGACCAGTCGCCACTGGGGATGGCTGGCGTCGGATGGGGGCGAGGCGGCGGAAGGCGCCGAGGCCGAGGCTGTCGCCGAGGCAGGGGTTTGGGCCGAGGCTAACGCGGGCGCAAGTGCCGAGGTTGGCACAGCGTTCGGGGATGCCACAGCGGCAGCGGCCGGCGCGGCAGCCATGGTCAAGCCCAACGTGCCCATCGCTGACAGACCCGCCAGTGCCGTAACCCAACGCCCAGTGCTCAATCTCATTGAATTGACATCCTCCGCACCGCTCATCCGGGTGTGCGCAATACGGCACGAATGATATGCGCAATAGGCGGCAGTGCTCAGCAAGTCGATGCGCTCGTGTCCAATCGCGCGTCCACAGATGTGCCCGGTTTTCGTCTGCCAGGTCCGTCACATAGCGCCGATTGCGGGCGGCTACCGGATCTGAGACAGCCCGACCGACTGGCCCGCCGGGCGCCCCTTTTCGCGGGTCCATTCGTCCATCGCCCTGGGGCAAAATCTGAAAGCTCCGGCTGCGCCATCCCGTCGGAATCACTCGAAGCGGAGGTACCCATGGCCGCCGAAATTGAAGCACTCGAACGATTCTTCGCGGCAGTCAATCGCAATGACATGCAGGCCATCACGCAGGATTTCGATCCTCAGATCGTGCGCGTCGAGCCCGAAGGCTTTCCGACTGCCGGCACCTATCGCGGTATCGCGGAAGTGCAGGCGCACGTCACGAAGGGCCGCGGGACCTGGGCTGAAGGGACCTGCGAGCCCGAGAGGTTCCGGGTGAATGGCGACAAGGTGGTCGCGTACCTCCATGTCCGGGTGCGCCTGAAAGGCTCGACCGAATGGATCGACGCGCGATTCGCCGATGGATTCGTGTTTCGGGCTGGCAAGATCATCGAATACCGTTCGTTTGGCGAGCGCGCGCAGGCCCTCGAATGGGCGGGGATCGAAGACGCGTCGTAGTCCCGCCCGCGCATCGCGTCCAACCTGTCCCACCTGCCGTATTCGTTGCGTGCGCAGTCACTCATCCGCGGCAGTGGGGCATACATGCTGGGCGAACGCTATGTAGTCAGGAAGGCGACAGCCTCTGGAAAGTGGCGGAGCGCGAGCTCGGAAGCGGCACGCAATGGACGCGCATCTGGAAGTACGACAATCGTCCGGAGATGTCGCGCGGACGGAGAGCTTTCAGCCGTCGGCACAGTCGAATGGTCGGCAGAGTTTCAAGATTGGGTCCACAGAATCGAAAATAGCAAAATCACTGGGTTGTGAGGCTAGAACGACGGGACACACGGCAGGTTGAAGATTAGCCCTAGGAGCGCGTCACTCGACAGTAGCCTCCGCCCACCGTACAAAGTCCAAGGCAGAAGAAGCCCCAGCCGTTATTCCAGCGCAAACGCCAGCAACACATTCCCCGGCACCCCCCCAAGCACCGCGAACCCTGATCCCACCAGCACCATCCCATCCGCCACGATCGGCCCAGGCGCGCTGATCGACCCACCGCGCGCCTTCACGCCGTTGACGGTCTCGAAATCGCGCCGCGTATCGAACGACCACAGCAGCTTCCCCTCAACCGCGGAAACCGCCTGAAGCTTGCCATCCGACGACCCCTGCAGAACCGCACCAGGAAAGGCCGTTGTCGCCGACGCGTACGAGACGCCGGCCGCACTGTTCAACGGGCTCAGCCACAGTCGTTTGCCGGTCGCAATATCCAACGCCCCCATGCCTCCTCGCGTGAGACCGAAGTACGCCGTATCTCGATCGATAGCCGCACCCCAGAAAATGCCGGGAAGATTCGGCGCACTTGGCGTACCGGGCGCACCTGGCGACGGGGGCCCGTCGCCCGCCACCGGTCCGGTCACGTTCACGCGCCACACGAGCTCGCCACGTTTGTCCGGGTTCAGCGAGAGCACGTCGCCGGGCTTCGTCACCACGATGATGCGTCTCGAGCCGTCACGAAGGGTTTGCAGCACGGGCGAGGCGGGGATGTCCCAGTCCGGTCCCACGACCTTCGGGCAGTTTTCCGCGCGCACGTTTCCGCAGCCGACGAGGAACGAATCGTTTTTGTGGACCTGATACGTCCAGAGCACGCGGCCGCTCTCCATGTCGAGCGCCATGACGGCGTCGGACGTCTCGATTGCGGGATACGTAGTGGCGTCGCCAGTGCCGAAATAGACAGCGTTCCTCACGGGATCAATCGTTGGCGAGTTCCACACGGCTCCGCCCGCAGGGCCCCACTGTTGCACGCCGAGCGAGTTCTTGTGCGTTGGTTTGGGAAGGTCTGGGACCACGTGCGTCAACCACAGCACGCGCCCCGTACCGGCATCGAGTGCGGCGAGGCCACCAAGTGACTTGCAGCACTCATACGTAGCCGTCGCCGCGCTGAACTCTTCGAATGAAGAGAAGGGCACGTAGAGCCGCCCTTTGTAGAACGTCGGGGCCGCCGTGACGCGAGCGGTGAAGTTCGATTCCGGATGCGCGGTCCACAACAGCTTGCCCGTCTGCGCGTCCACCGCGTACACGTTCGCTTGCCGATCTCCGAAGAACACTGCGTAGCGCGTCGCGCCCTGCGACTTCACGCGTCCGATAGTCATCGCCGTGCGGACGCTCTTTCCCGCGTTGAACGACCAGTGGACGCATCCTGTTCGCGCATCGAGCGAATAGATGTAGCCCGTGTCGGAGCCTATGAAGACGCGGCCGAACATCATCGACGGCTGCGCGTATGCGGACGTGCTGTTCGGCAGACCGAACGCCCAACGCAGTTTCAGGCGCGGAACATCTGCAGCAGTAAGGCCAGCGGCGGCGGCGCTCTGGAAGCGAGTGTTTCGCACGTCCGCGCCCCAGCCGTTCCAGGCTGAGCGATTCTTCTGCAGTTCCAGTGGTGGGTTTGACGTGCAGCGATTCGGCATCTTGTCGGCGTCGCCGGAGCCCGCGGCGCCCATGCGCTGGCCGCTGATCGTTTCGGAGACGGTTGTCTTCTCCGCGTCGGTGAGCTGGTTGCCGATGACGCTTGCCATCACTCCAGTGGTGAGCGAGTCATAGATGCGCTCGGGCGTGTATTGGTAAAGCGCCGCTGGCGGTGGGGCCTTCTCGAACGCCGGGTTACCGTGGCAGGTGAGGCACTTCTGCTGGAAGATGCCGTAGCCCATTTCGGTGGCGGCGGAGAGATCGACGTTGCGGCGGGGTGAGAGGGGATCGGTTGCGAGCAGATTGGCCGCAGGGGAATTCGCGGCCGTGGCCGGCGCCTCAACTTGGCCAGCAGTAGCGCGCGTTGCCGGCGCTTGGGCCGGTGCTTGTGCGAGCGCTGGTGCAGATCCGGGCGCGGGTGCTGGTACCGGTGCCTGCGCGAACGTTGTGCTCGATAGCGCGAGCAGTGCTGCCGCCACGGCGATGACGGAAATTCCGCGCGCCAGCGCGGTAGTCGCTCTTCGCATCGGAACCCCCTCGCGTGCGCGAGCTACACGCACGGAGGGACAGTATGCTAGTTGGGGATCTGATGGCCGCTGGGGCTGCGTTCTGTCCGGCGCATGGTGGACCGGCGCCACCTCGCTGCTCACTTGTGAATCAGAACGAGCTCCGCATCAAGCGAGTCGAGGGTCATGCCATGCCCTTCGTAAATGAGTGTCGCGCCGACGATTCGCGAGAAGCCGATTTGATCGTCCTCGTCTGCGGAAAGGAGGCAGACGTCGGCAGTCAGTCCGGTCGCGGCGTTCGCCCAATTCGCCACGCGACGACGCAGTTGCGCGGCTTCGTCCAGCGACAGCACGCTCTTTTCATACACAACCAGCATGTCGATATCGCGAGGTGCGGTGGATCGAAGCGCGGAGCCGAACAGGAACAACCTGAACATGTGGTCGCGTTCACTCGCGCCGTTGCTTCGGTGCCTGGTAGTCGAGGAAGTCCGCCCCGGCGTAATGGATCGCGCCGAGCAATTCCTTGAAGGTGAAGAGGGCGACGCCGCGCTGCCTGCAATACTCCCGAGCCTCGGACGTATTGTGATTCCAGATGCTGATATTAACGATAGCGTGCACATCAGGATATCTGGAGAGCGCTTCGTGCACATCGGCCTCGCCGAGAACGTAAGTGTCTGTGATGAACACTTTGACGTCGCTCAGGTTCACTCGATAGATAATCAGCAGGAAGATGTCGGTTTGCGCGGCCGCGGAAACGGGGGCGCTGTCCTCGAGATACGAGATCAGTTTGTTGAGTGCACTCTCTTGGGCTCGGTGGATCCCCGTGTTCCCGGTCACGTCACATCTCCGTCAGGATTTTGTAGATCGCGTGCGGAAAGCGCGTTGGATTGGGCACTGGTCGATCTGAGAGTTGGTTCTGCTCGAAGATCATTGCATGACTTGCAAATTGTTCGACCACCTGCCGCTCCTCGGCGCTCAGCAGGTTAGCATTCGAGCGTAGCAGCGCGAGTATTCGCCGGTTGTTGGGAATCACTTCGCGAGCAGCCCGTCGCCGCCAGGTGTTCACTCGCTCGACGGTGGGCCATTCATCGGCGCCGATCGACTCCGGCCCGAAGGTGCGATGGATATCGCGATTATGTGCGAGCAGGTTAGCCAGGATTTTATTGAGTGTCGCCCTGGAGTCGCACAGATCGGCCCCGAGCGCTGCAGCGATCTCCGCTTCATGTTCCGCTTTCCACCGGCGTAATAGTGCCGCGGGGAATCGTTCCTCGTTCTGATCCACTTCGGTATGACATCGCGAGCACAGCAGTATCAGATTCTCCAATACGTCGAGGTCCTGTTGTTCTCGGTTGCGCAGAGCACGCGGCGAGCCGGATTTCTTACCTATCACGTGTGCGCGTTCGGCGACGCTGCTCGCACCGTCCATATGAGCTTCGAAGAGTTTGATGCGACAGGCTGGGTTCTGGCAATAGCCGCCCGAAGATGCGAACAGCTGACGTGTTACGGCTGCGGGAATGGTCATGCCACCAGTGTACCGGTGGGGCGCGGTGAATGGCCAATGCGCGCGGCTTGAGCTATCTTCACCTCCGCAGCCAGCTCCGCGTCTGCCGCTTTCAAGGGAGTCGTGTATACGCGACTCTGGCTACTAAACCGAAAGGTACTTTGAAGATGCGGCCTGCGCCGATGATGTGCGCTGGCGCGCCGACAAAAATCTGAACGGCGGTGGAGCTGGCTGCCTTGTGACGACCTCCGAGACACGGCCGATACTCAATTCCAGTCTGAGTCTGGCGGGTCTCGCGGCGGCCCTGCAGCTCACGCCGCGCGAGCTGCGAACCTGGGCATTCAGCGCGCAGTCCGGCGACCTTTACGCCCGCTTCGCCATTCGCAAGCGCTCGGGCGGCAGCCGTCTGATCGTTGCTCCCAAGGCGCCACTGCGAATGATTCAGCGGCGCATCCTGCGCCTGCTCTATCAACTGGATATTCCCGCTGGCATCGCTCACGGCCTCACCGGCTCGCGCAGCATCGTCACCAACGCAGGCATCCATTGCAGACGACAGTTCGTGCTGAATCTGGACCTGAAGGACTTCTATCCCAGCATCAACTTCGGTCGTGTGCGCGGTGCACTGATGGCGCGGCCTGCGAGCCTCGCAAGCAACGTCGCGACTGTTCTGGCGCGTCTGACGTGCTTCGACGATCAGTTGCCGCAAGGCGCACCGACTTCCGCGTTTCTCGCGAACCTGGTCTGTCGACGGCTCGATCGATCACTGTTACGCATGGCAAAATTCTATAATTGCACGTGCACGCGCTATTCAGACGACATCACTGTGTCGACGCGCTACACGCGTTTTCCGGAGGCGCTCGCATTCGCCGTCAACCCGCCATTCGGAACGGGCGCGGTCATTGGCGAATCTCTGGCGCACGTCATTGAATCGAACGGCTTCAGAATCAACGATCAGAAGACCCGGCTTGCCGGCAAGCTCGCCTCGCAGCGAGTCACGGGTCTCGCCGTGAACGAAAAACTCAACGTAAATCGGCGGCTGATCCGCGAGATACGCGGCATGATCTACGCTTGGGAGACGCACGGACTGGCCGCGGCGGAGCAGGTGTTCGTCGAGAAATACGCCACCCGCCATCGATCGCCGACGCGCGCCCCGCCGAGTTTCAAGCGATCGCTGGTGGGTAAGCTTCAGTTCATGGCGATGGTCAAAGGCGGCCAGGATCCGGCGTATCTGAAGCTCGCGCGCCGTTGCCGCGTACTCGATTCTTCTTTGTTTCCGCGCGTGGCCATGTGAGCTTGCGGCTCACCTCACGCGCTCACTTCTCCTTCGCACCCCGCCCAAAATATCCATCCAGCACCTTCACCCTCTCCAACAACGGATACACCCGCGTACTCGGCGACCCGTCGAACACCATCACCTGCTGATTCTCATCCGTGAAAGCAGTCCACGCCGGCAATCCCTTCCCGTTGGGGTCCCCCGTCCTGGCGAAATTGATGTCGTAGGAGCTGATCATGTCCGACAACGCGAGGTCTTCCTTGCTTGGCGTGCCACGCACACCGAGCGTCTGGAAGTGGAATCCCACATCGCTGCCGTGACCTGAACCATCTGTCTGCGGCCCGTGGTTGTTGTAGTAATAGCTGAACACCTTGCCCTTGCCGTGCTTCGATTGCTCGCGCGCCCAGGTCCACATGTTCCAGCTGAACTGGGTGTCGTTCCTCACATAGCGTGCGGCCTTCGTCGCGTCGGCATCGGTGGCATGGGGATAAACGTTCGATAGGGCGTCGGCCTGCGCGCCGAACTGGTCCTTCATCTGCTTTTCGAAATCGGCAGGAGTCGTCGGCTGGGTGGGGCCGAACACCACCGTTTCGTCGGAGGTGTGTCCGAGCAGCACAGGCGTGTCGTTGAACCGGCCCTGGTTGTAGAGCGTGGACAGGTCATTCGCGATCACATACCCATCGGCTGCGGGGCGGAATGCCAGGCCGGGACCGGTTGCGGACTGGATGGCGTCCGCGCTGAGCGCGCGCGCTTCCGCGATAGTCTTCACGCCGAGCTTCGACAGGAACGCATTGCCGGTGGCCTCAGCAGTGCGCAGCGCCGGAATACTCAGGCCAACACCGCCTTTCTCTGAGCTCAACAGCGGGGCGAAGGACGCGCCGCTCATCGCGATGACACGCTGGAACAGTCCCTTGGTGAGCGGACTCGCCGCCAGAAAACTCACCGCGCCAGAGCCGGCCGAGTGACCGAATATCGTGACGTTGCGTGGATCGCCGCCGAAGGCCGCCACGTTGGCGTGCACCCATTGAAGCCCCGCCACCAGGTCCTGGATTCCATAGGTTCCCGAGCCGTGGCCGCTTTCGTGACTCAGCTCAGGCGAGGCCATGAACCCGTAAGGTCCGAGCCGATAAGCGAGGCTGACGAGCACCACGCCTTTGCGCGCATAACCTGAGCCATCATACAGGCCGATGCTGGTGGAGCCGCCGACGTAGCCGCCGCCATGTATCCACACGATCACTGGAAGCTTTTCGCCTGCGCTTTTTGCCGGCGTCCATACGTTCAGATACAGGCAGTCTTCGCTGACAGGAGCGGTGTTGCCTTGTGAATTCGGCGCCTGCATGCAGGCGTTCGCGAACGCATCCGCCTTCCTGATGCCTTGCCATGATTTCACCGGCGCCGGCGCTTTCCAGCGCAGCACGCCCACCGGCGGAGCGGCGAACGGAATGCCTTTGAAGATCGAGAGGCCGTTTTCGGAAGTGCCGCTGACGGTGCCGCCGGTGACCTTCGCCTGAGGGATGTCTGCGAGCGCCGCGTGGATGGGTAACAGGGCAAGCAGGATGAATGCGAGACTGCGCATGGTTCGGGTCCCCCTCGGATCTTTGTTGGCGCTGAGTGTGCCTCGCGGGGGAGTCTACAATCGTGTTTGCGCGCGCCGGCGTGCGTTGGCGTTGTCTACCGACTCACGGACGAGAGACGCCTGCGAGAACGTTCTGCGCGATCTCGCGAAGGTGTCGGTCCCAGGTGCCACAACATCCGCCCCACACATCGATATGCGGATAGCGGCGCGCCAAGGCGCCCATGCGCTGGCCCAGATCCGTTGGGTCGCCGTCTTCGAGGTGACCGATCTGGCACAGGTCGATCTTGTCTTTCGCGCTGGCATTGGGCCTCAAGCTGCGCAGACGCTGAATCCAATCGCCCGTTTCGAGAGCCGGTTCGAACTCGAGCGGATGTGAACAGTTGATACCGTAGAAATCGGGTCTGGCGTTGCCCGCCTGCGCATCGACGGCTTCGATCGCTTCCTTCAGGCTCGGTCCTGATTTGAGGCGATGGTTGCTGTCGAGCGTGAACGAGATGCTGAGCGGCATGCCGAGGCGCTTCGCGGCGCGCGCGACGCCCACGGCCTCGGGAATGTTGTTGAACGTCACAGCCCCCACGAAATCGACATCGGCCTGCTCGAGTACCTCGATCTGAAAGCTGTGATACTCGTCGGCCTCGGCGGCGGTGATGGTGCGGTTGAGCGAATACGCGTCTCCGCGCGGCCCCAACATTCCTCCGATGAGGATGTGGGGCATCTGACCCTCATAGGGGCGTGCCACCTCGCGCAGGAATGCGATCGACTGCAGCAACGCATCGGCCAGGGCCGTGCGTGAGTAGCCGAGTTTTTCGCCCCAATCCGGGCTGCCGCGATAATCGAGCCCACTGATCATCGGCACGAAGGCATGCTCGGCGGCGACGTCGAGAACCCGCGCATACATGGCCCTGAGGTCGGCCACAGCGGCGGGGCGTTCCAGTAGCGGATACATCGCGAACTCCGGCAGGTCGTGACCATGCCGGTACATGATCTCGGTTTCCTGACCGCCTTCTGTCAGGTAGAGAACGCCTTCGCGTTGAGCTGGGAAATTCGCCATGGACGCTCCCACATCATTGCAGCCCCGCGGGACTGTTCCACCGTCAAAGGCGGCACGCGCCCGGACGGATCATCGCCACCGCCGCTGAACCATGGCGCGGACCGCTCTTGATCGGCAACTGAATCGGCTCACTCGGCCGAAACTAGCAATTCACCGAGTGTTCTACAACTCGTGGCACGGCTATGGCAGTTCACGCTGCGAGGAAGTCGTTGCGCGCCATCAAATCCAGCCGATCGATCGTCCGATCGTGAACGCCAGGCCGACGAGCGTCACGACGCCACCGCACAGCGACAGCACGGTTTTGTGAAAGCCTCGAAGCTCACCGAATGCGGCGCTCAATGCATCCAGCTTGTTATCGACGGCCTCTAGCCGGGCGTGAAGCTCTTTGCCCGTCGCTTTGATCTCGTCTCGCAAGACATGATGGACCGTATTGATCTTCTCGCTCAGCGTCGCGAAATTCTGGTGGACCCGGTCGTTCAGCGCACTGAGGTTTGCCGCCAGCGCATTTTGGCTTGCCGTAGTCGCTGCCAGGCTCGCGGCCATTGCCGTTTGGTTGGCGACGAGCACCGCTTGGCTCGTGGCCATCGCCGCTTGGCTTGCGGCCAGTCCCGCTTGACTCGCGGCCAGCGCTGCGTGATCGCGATCCATCTTCTCTCGCAAGGACGCGATGCTGCGTTCGATCGTTTCGTTCCCTGTCACATAGGCCTCGCTGTAATCGCGCGTGACTGCATTCATGACGGCGCGAACTTAGCGCGTGGAAGTAAGTTCGTCTAGATGCATAAAAGTACGGGGAATTTAGCTGCGACAGCGTGTGTTCGCAGCGTTCCCCGTTACGCGAAATCGCACGCGTGCAGCGGCTGCCCGGTGGCTCCTTCGGACTATGACTCGACCCTACGCGGACAGAAATGACCTCGTTCCGCAACGACTGATCGACTCGCCAACGATCAGGTAATCCATCAGCTCGATACTTGGTGATGGTCTAGGAAGAGCACGGCGACGATAGGGGGCGGCTGCGAGACGAGCGTCGTTTGTAAGAACTGGCGCAGCAGGCCGGGGTCGCGAAAGATTTTCGCTCCGCGTCGAAACTGGCGGGCGAGCATGGCGGCGGCGCACTGGATGATCGTCGTCGCGTCGGTGGGTTTGAATTGGCCGTTGTCGTCTACGCTGTAGAGGAGGGGCAAGAGATCACCGGTGTGTGCGCGCAGGGGCTCGTGCGTGGCGGTGGCTTTCTCGAGTCGCGTGACGTCGGTGACTTTGAGTTGTCGGCAACGCCGACGAGGCGCCGGGTTCGATCAGCAGGCCCATAGGCTAGTCGGGTGGGGCGGGATAGTCGCTTCGAATAATTGGTGGAGATTGGCAGAAACGGCTCCTGATAAAGCCCCTTAGGATCGTGCGCGGCTCGACGCCAGGCGGGTAACGCAGCGATCCGCAGAGCTGCAACGAATGGAAAATCGGCTGATATCATCTCAGGCTCATTCGGCATTGATCGGGACGAAAATGGCGAAGCGAAAAAACTGTCCGACGCAGAGATTTCTGCCCAGGCGGCGGAGTACGCCCGGATGAGGGCTGCGCGGCAAGCGGAACACGCGCGTTTCGCAGAGATGCTGACGCGCGCAGAAGTACCGCTCGTGGCGGACCTGCGTCGCGTAGGTCTCGATGTGACGTCCGTCTGGGATCTGGTGCGAGGCGCGAGAGCTATGCTCACGCGATCCCTGTACTGCTGGCGCACGTTGACAAAGATTACCCGCCTCGCATCCTCGAGGGCATCGGCAGATCTCTGGCAGTTCCGGAATCGCGGCAGGGATGGAAGAAGTTGGTCAGGCTGTATCGCTCGGCACCCACCGATACGCCTGTTCCCGGGGTGCCGAATGGCGTGAAATATTCGCTACACATGGCCGTTGCCGCGGCTGCAGACCTTTCCGTGGTGGATGAGTTGATCGAGCTTGCGGTCGATCGTCGGAATGCCACCTACCGCAGCATGTTCGTCGAGCACCTTGCGCACATGTCCGACCCGCGCGCCCGTGCGGCAGTGGAAGAGCTCTCGAATGAGCCGAGCCCCCGCTGGAAGATGTCGAACCGCTCGTCGCTGAACTACCCAGGATTACATCGGCCCGTCTTTTCGTCGCGGTTCCACGTCCAGACAGCTTTATCGAGCTCGCGGAACGGGGGCTGTTTGCTTCGATTGGCAAGATGTTCATCGACCCATCGCAAAATATTCGAGTCGGTATGAACTGGTCGCACAGCCCGGTGCGCCCATCGTCTTGGAAAGCCTGCCGGCCATTTTGAAGAGCTCGGCTCTCGATGCGTCATTCAGCGAAGCGAGCTTTCGCTCGGAAAGGTCGCTCCCGCTGGATGATCGAATTCCGTGGCTCAGGCGCCCCGACGAGAAGGAATGATGCAGTGACCTTGCCGGCTCCTTCGACCAGGTCTCCGGTGGCACCTCGGGCCCGGACGTTCGCACCACACACTTCAGCGCTCCCCCGATCCCTCGCTCCGTAACTGCAGATCTCGCGCCCCCACGATCTCTCCCGTCCCAGCAGCCTGCACCAACACGACAGCGCGACCGGCATCCCGCGGAAAAGAGCTCACCGCGACCCGCCATTCTTGCGCGGCGCTCGAGAGCTGCCCCAGCTTTCGAACGTCCCGGACGACGTTGACCTCGGACAGATTTCGTCCCGCGTTCTCGCCGCGTTCGATAGCGGTTATCGCGTGCGGCAGGTAGCTCATGACAAACACCTCGTAGAGATCGGCCGTAATGCGCGCCGGCGCACGGACTATCAGCGCATCGCCATCGTTGTTCGCAACGATCGGCACATCCCGCCGCGGCGTTTTCAGCGCGTTTTCGATTTGCTCTGGACGAGCTCCCCACACACTCGCGCGGCCGTTCACGACGAACTGCGGTGTGCCCGTGGTGGAAAGTCGAAGCGTGCGAGCGAAGGACTCCTGGCGCGCGGACGCCTGCTTCAGCGAAAAGCGGTCTTGCCAGCCGAGGTCGTCCCAGTAGTCGACGTGAAACGCGAGAGGCAGCACGTCTGGCCGGGTTGCGAGCTTCTCCAGCAGGGCCTCCGCTGGTGGGCACGAGCTACAGCCTTCCGAGGTGTATAGCTCGACGATCGCCGGCCGGGGCGGCGATTCGGCGCGCGCGACGGACGCGAGCAGCAGTAACGCGCCGAAACCGAAGCCGCGAAAACCATGGACGTAATGATTCATGTGACACCGCCGATGGCGACGTGGACGAGAACGAATGCGACGAGGATCGCCATGCCAATGAAGTGCACCACCCGCGCACCTTCATAGCCGCCCATCAGCGCGCGCAGGTGGGGGAACCGAACGGATTTAAAGACAACCAGTCCGGACATGACGATGACTATCAGGTCGAGAATGGCGACGATATAGGCCAGCTTTTGCACGGCGTTATAACGTGCCAGGTCTGCATGCGAGAGCTGCCTGCGGAACGCCGCGACAAGATCGGCCCACATTTCACGGGGGCGCAGTGGAAAGAGCTGGCGTCGCAATCGTCCCGTCGCCAGTCCCATGCCGAGATAGAAAATGCCGTTGGCCAGCAGTAGCCATATGGCGGCGAAATGCCATAGCAGCGCGCGCCCCAGCCAGCCGCCCAGCGTCGCGGCGCGCGGAAATTCGAAGGGGAAGAGGGCGAGGCGTTAGAGATGCGCCAGCCGCTCATGACCATGATGAGTACGGCCAGTGCATTGAGCCAGTGCGTCAGGCGCAACCAGCCCTGATGAGTGACGAGCTGGGGCGTTGCGGCGGCCATGGTCGGTGCGGCGCTCATTACTGCACTACCATCGCTGGGCAGGCCGGTTTCGTTACAAAGTCATCTTGGGCGATTTGCAGAAGCTCGCGGATCCGTGGGCTGCGTGTAACGGATTCGTTTCGTCTCACGATGGTGCTGGGGCCACCCGTCACATCGAGAGGATCGAATATGAATCTGTTTGCAAAGTCGCTTGCGTTGGGAGCGTTGTCGAGCGCGGCTGTGCTGTCCGCGGCCGAGGCTCACGACAACGATCGTTACGGCGCGCAGCACGCCGTGTTCGTGATGACGAATGACGCAGAATCGAACGAAGTGGTGGCTTACGAGCGCACCCCGTACGGCACGCTGCAGGGGTCGAGAAAGTACGACACCGGCGGCCGGGGCAGCGGTGGCAAGGTCGATCCGCTCGGATCCCAGGGCTCGCTGACATTGAGCGATGATGGCTCGCTGCTCTTTGCGGTGAATCCGGGCAGCGGCAGTGTGTCTGTCTTCCGCGTGCTGGGCTCACGTCTGTTTCTTTCCGACCGCGTGCCGACGGGTGGCAGCGAGCCCAATGCAGTGGCCCAACGCGGAAAGCTCGTCTATGTGCTCAACACCGCTGGCAGCAGCAGCGTCGTCGGATTTCGTTTGCACGACGGGAAGCTGAGCCGCATTCCGGACTCGTTGCGATTCCTGAGCGGCAACTTCGTCAACTCGGCGTCGCTGGCGTTCAGCGCAGATGGCAAGTTCCTGCTCGTGACCGAACGCGCCACGAACAGCATCGATGTGTTCAAGGTCATGCCAGACGGCAGGCTTTCCGCGATCACCGTGAATCCGAGCGTGGGCGCGGGCGCGTTCTCGGTGACGTTTGCTCCGAACGGCGCGGCGCTCGTGTCCGAAACGGGCCCGGGCGGACCGAACAGCTCGGCGATTTCATCCTATGCCGTGCGTTCGGATGGGACGCTGCTGCCGATCAGCACGAGCGTGCCGACGCTCGGTGCGGCGAACTGCTGGAATGTAGTCACCCCGGATGGGAAGTTCGTCTACACATCGAACGCGGCAACGTCGTCGATATCCGGGTTCTCGATCCACGCGAACGGATCGCTCGCGCCGATCGGCAGCACCGTGGTCGGCGTGAATCCCGCGGGGTCGACCAATCTCGATATCGCGATCAGCTCCGACGGCGATTTTCTCTATTCGATCAACGGGGGCAGCGGAACGATCGGCATGTTCCAGATCCAGCCGGCTGACGGATCGCTCGTGAACCTCGGTACGCTGGCCGGATTGCCTGCCGGAGCTGGACTGAACGGAATCGCGGCGAACTGAAACCGCGTTGCGAAAGTGGCCAGGGTGTCGAGGGGGGCGACACCCCAGCCGATGCAAATCCGCCATGACCCCCGTGAGTCATGGCGGCGAGCTCATTCAATTCCGTCCCGACCGACGGCTCACATAAATATCCCCATCGCGCCCGAAGTACATCCGCTTCCCATCCGCAGAAAGCGTAGCGCGCTGCTCGACACCAGGCGTATTCACGGCATCCCCAAGGTTCACCGGCGCCGACCAATGACCCGTGAGCCACCACGACTGCGAGACGTAAACATCCTGTCCGCCCTTCGCCGGGTAGTTCCTGCCCCACGTCGGACGGTTGGAGCTGAAGACGATCTCGAAGCTGCCATCGTCGCGTGCACGGACGTTCGGCATGATGTCGTCGAACTCAGTGCTGAGCTCCTTCACGACGCGACCGGGGCCGAAGCTGCCGTCCGGCTCCATGCGGCTCATGTAGATGTCCGAATCGCCGCCGCTGCCGGTGCTCGAGTAGAAGAGGAACGTACCGAACCACGTTTCGACCAGCGACGGACTCCGCTCGCCACCGGGGAAGTTCGGGCCGTCCGGCGCGCATTTGAGCATGACGGGTACACTCCACCCGCCCGCCGGGCTTTGCCGCGCGAGATAGATATCTCCACCCCCGCAAGGAGGCGTGGTCGTCCCGTTATCGAGCCGCTCCGAAACAAAGAAGAGCGAGCGGCCGAATACCGGCGTCGGGCAGAAGTCCGCCGCGGTCGAATTGATGGGGCTGCCGATGTTTTGGGGCGCCTTCCAGGGCGACCCGAGCGTGTCGCGATCCGCAACCCAGATGTCGTTGCCGCCCGCGCCGCCGGGCCGGGTGGATGCGAAGAGCAGGCTCAACCCGTCAGCCGTCTCGATAGGGCAGCCTTCCGCGGCGGGCGAGTTCACCTCGGTGACGGGGACTGCCTTGTTGAAAGCGCCCACGCCTCCGTCGTGAGACAGCGCTACAGCCGAAACCAGAGACGTGGCCGTACCGATCAGCAGCGTCCGAAAATTCATTTTGGTTTTCATGTCATTGCTCCGCACTTCGAGGAAAGGAATCGATCCTGATACGGCCGAACATCGGTCGGATGCGGCCGAGCGGACAATGGTTGGCGCATGACGCGGACATGACGCGCGCATGACTCGCGCGGAAGGACGTGTAAGCTAGGATCCAAGCCGGGAGACAACCGGCGTTGCGCTGGGGAACGTTGCCGTGGACGGGCCGGCCGACTGCGATTTTGACAATTGGACCTTCCGGCGCCAGCCGCCGGAGCTGTTGCGCGATGGCGTGCGCGTACGGTTGCAGGAACAGCCGCTGCAGGTGCTGGACGAGTTGCTCGCCCGGCCGGGCGAGCTCGTGACGCGTGAGCACTTGATCGCGCGGCTGTGGCCGAAACGAGTCGTGGAGTTCGAAGCTGGACTTAACGCGGCAGTTCGCCGGCTGCGTGCGGCCTTAGGGGATGAGGCGGAGACACCGCGCTATATCGAGACAGTGCCGCGAAAGGGATATCGGTTCATTGGGGCGGTGCGAGTTCCAAGTCCAGTGGCGTTGGCTGCAGTTGTGCCGGACGCCGCGTCCGCTCTGCCGCCGTCGTCGCCGTCACCGTTGCTGGCGGGCGCGCCAGAACCTTCAAGCCCGCCGCCGGCCAAACCTGTTTCGCTCTTGCTTCGGCTCGGCGGCGGAATCCGCTCAGTGCCTTTCGCGTTGATCGCCACGATGGCTCTCGTGGTTTTCGCCGTTTTCGCCATCCACCAGCGCGAATCGAATGCGGCAGACGCTGGCGCTATTGCCGTCGCCGTGGCGGCAAGCAACGAGCAACTGCGTCGCGCGGACTTCTTCACTCAGCGACGGGCGCCCGGCGACCTCGCGCGAGCCAAGCAACAATACGAGGAGGCGTCGAGCCTCGATCCATCGTCCGCGCGGGCCTGGGCAGGGCTTGCAAGCGTGCACTGGCTCGAAATGGGGACGGGCGTGCAGCCGAGCGAAATCAACCTGCCGAAAGTACGGACCGCTGCGCAGAAGGCGCTGGATCTCGATCCCCGGCTGGCCGAAGCCCATTTGCGCATGGCGCAGTATCTGCAGTCCACCGGAAACGCCGCCGCCGCTCATCAACATGTGGCGACGGCGGCATCTCTGCAGCCTAACGATCCGCTCGTGCTCTCTATGCTCGCAGGCGATGCCGCCGACGATCAGCGCTGGGAAGAAGCTATCGTGCTGCAGAGGCGTGCCTCGGCCGCCGATCCGCTGTCCTCCGTGGCTGCGGCCAATCTCGCGTCCTATCTTTTTCTGGCAGGCCGCTTCGAGGAAGCGAAGCACGAGTTCGAGAAAGTGATCGAGCTGGATCCAACCCATCCGGATGAGATCAACGTGCTCACGCAGATCCTGCAGGGGCGCTACGACGAGGCGCTGCGAGAAGTGCAGACCTGGGCAGAGGGCGCCGTGCGCGATCAGTCCCTCGCGCTGATCTATCACGGGCTCGGCCGCGCGGCAGAGTCGAGCGAGCGCCTCGACAAGTTGATTACGACCGCCGGCAACAGCGACCCGGTGATGGTGGCCGAGGTGTACGCGTTTCGGGGCGAAACCGACAACGCATTCAAATGGCTCCACTCATCCGGGTCGCAGCCCTGCATCTCGCCGATGCAGTTTGCGTCGCCGTTTCTGAAGTCGCTGCGCACGGATTCGCGGTGGGCGCAGGTGGTGAAGCGGGGGAGCTAGGGAGAGAGGAGGCGCACGATGCTTGTGTGCCGTAAAGCGCGAACCCAGGCGAAATCGGCCACCACCGTGACGGCGATACACAGAGCTCCCTTGAGCAGGCTGTCCCGCCAGCCAAGGCCTCACGCATGAGCTCTGGAATATTGATACGGGAGATTCCGCCTCGATGCGCACATTCGCGAGAGTCCTGGCACTTTCCGGAGCATTTGCACGAGCCGCGTAAGGCGGTTGCGACGTTCTCGCGGACCACTATCGTCGACGGTCAGCCGCATGGGGTGCCGTTTCCTACGTCACGGTGCACAGATACAATCCAATGGTCCCGGTCTTGCCATCCGATGAAACCGTAGACAGGAACAGGCATCTTGTATACGCTTTCATCGGTGAACAAAAAGGCAGCTAACCCCATCCGGCGGCGATTGCCGGCCGTTTTCACGTATTCCGAGGCGCGCACCGCGGGCCTTTCGGCGGAGAGGCTGTACGCCTGGCGAGATCAGGGCATTCTGGACCAAGTCGGGCGGGGCCTGTACCGCTGGTCTGACGCAGACGAGGTCGATCAGGATCTGCTCGAGATCGCTCATCGTGCGCCCCGCGGAACGCTATGCCTTGTCACCGCTTTAGCGCGTCATGGCCTCACAGACACGATTCCGCCGCAGATCGACATAGCTATTCCTCGGGGCAGTCGCATTCCAGCGTTGCGCGACACTGTCTCGGTTCACGTCTTCGCGCTCGATACGTTCGACGTCGGCCGCGACGAGCTCGTCATCGGTAAGAACCTGTCGATTGGTATCTACTCGCCCATTCGAACACTCGTCGACATCATTCGCCTGCGCCATCGCGAAGGATCTGACGTCGCCTGGCAGGCGCTGCGCCGCTGGCTCGCACGTAAGGGTTCTCAGCCGGCCGCGTTGTTGTCGATGGCGCGACAGTTCCACGGCGCCGAGACGGCGGTTCGTGACGCATTACAGTTCGTTTTATGAAGCGCGTCAGCCGCACGTCGACTGCGGGTGCGCGCTATCTCGATCTTCAACGAGAAGCGCGTCGTACCGGTCGACCGACCGACGAGCTGATTCAGCTGTACGCGCTGGAGTGCTTTCTGGATCGTATCGGTCATTCCGAGTTCGCGAAGAATCTGATCCTGAAGGGCGGAGTGCTGCTCGCGGCGCTCAACGCTCGACGGCCGACGCGGGACATTGATTTAGCTGCGCACGCGCTTCGCAATACAGAGGCGGAAATCCTCGGCATGGTCCGGAAGATCGCGGCAATCTCACTGGACGACGGCTTGGAGTTCGACGCAAAGCGCGCGGCCGCCGAAGCCATCCGGGAAGAGAACGAGTACAGCGGCATCCGTGTCACTCTCGGCGGCGCGCTTTCTCGCGCGCTGATTCGATTGCACGTTGACGTGAACGTGGGAGATCCGATCTGGCCCGAGCCCGAGCAGGTCAGCCTTCCGCGCTTGCTCGACGGGGTCCTGTCGGTTCGCGGCTATCCGCTTGAAATGGTGTTGGCAGAGAAGCTTTCCACTGCGATAGCCCGAGGCACAGCGAATACGCGGTGGCGAGATTTTGTCGACTTGTACGTCCTGGTGCGGCGTCATGGTATCGACGGTGATCGATTGCGAACGTCTCTCGTCAAGGTGGCCGATCATCGCGAAGTGGCTCTTTCACCGTTGAGCGCCGCGCTTCAAGGGTACGAAGACGTTGCCCAGTCAAGGTGGGCCGCGTGGCTGAAGAAGCAGCGGCTCGAGACGACGGTGCCCTCGGAATTTAGAACGGTGCTGGAGCAGGTGAGCCATTTTGCTGATCCGGTGATTCGGGATGAAGTCGCAGGAACGAGCTGGGATCCGACGCGACGTCGCTGGCGGCCGCAAGAAGTTCTTTAGCCGTCCCGACGCAAGGCTCACCCTCGTGGGTGGGCCGAGTACGGGACTCCATCGCGGGAATGCGACCTTCCGCTCGCTTCGTGGGCGCTCAATGCTTCTCCTCGGTCAGGCGATTCCTGCCCGCAGCACAGCTATGATCACAGCTCGCACTCCCAGTAACGATGAGCGAGGAGGCTGCAGTGTCGAAGTACTTCCTGTCGGCGATGATCCTCGCGGCGTTGTGCGGTTCGGCAGGCATCGAGCTCGCCTTCACCTGCTCGCCCGGCGCCATCAGCCAGCCTCTGCTCGAGAAGCAGGCGGACATCATCGCGACGGGCACCATCTTCATCATCAAGCAGAACGAGCGTCGCACGGAAAGCGAATCGGTCGTTGAGGGCACGGCGGAATTGCGAACGAACCGGTCCGTGAAAAAAAATCGCACGGGGCTCTCGGCGCCATTCCGGTTCCACTTCGAGTACATCGAGTCGGACGGCTGCGTGTTCGGCATCCTTCCTGAAGCAGGCCGTCGCGCACGGGTTTATTTGAAACGAGGCGCGGGCGCGGGCGATCTCCTGAAGCTGCTGTATCTGGAAGAACAAGAAAGCTGATTTCTCAGGGGGCGCACGATGCTGGGCGAGATGCTCGCGACCGCGACGGTTCGTGAAGCTGTCTTGGGTGGGTTCGCCGTTGGCAAGTGTGTGCGCACGCCGTCTATCCGGGGCAAGACGACGTGTCGAAGCGCAAGCTGGAATGGCACTGCGCGGGATCTACCTCGGCGCGTTCCTGTGGCTGATTGCCGCCGGGGTGTCGGGATTTCAAGCAACCACGCTCGTCATCCATTGTTGCCTGTCGTGAGCTGCGGAGCAGGGCGGCGCTGACCGCCCGGTGAACGCCGGCAGCCGGGCTTGGCCCGGCCTGGCCTGGCCCGGCTTGGCGTGGCGTGGTGGCGTGGCCTAGCCTGGCGTGGCCTGACTCGGTTTTGGGGCCGGCGTGCGCCCTGTTGACCCCGTCAACCCCTTGTTTTCCATCAACCCCGAAATAATTCCGGCCCGGTAGTGTCCATCCGGTCCCGTCGGACACTCTTTATGGGCAGAGCCTCCGTCCCGACCCGAACCTGTGCCGCCGGAAACCAAGCAAGCCTTCGTCAGCGCCCTCGAGAAATCGCATGGGGTCAAGCTGCGTCGCTATCTCGCCGCCCGCATGCGCAATGCCGCTGCGGACGTGCCGGATCTCGTGCAGGAAGTCTTCCTGCGACTCCTGCGTCTGGACAATCACGAGGCGATCCGTAACTCGCAGGCCTACCTCTATACCGTGGCGAGCCACGTGCTTCATCAGCACGCGCTTCGCCAGTCCAGTGCCGACGCGCCGATCGAGACGCTGGATCTCGCTGCGGAAACTGAGCTGTCTCACACGGACCCGGCCACGCAGCTGGAAATCGAGCAGCAATACGAATCTCTCGGGCGCGGCCTCGAGGAAATCTCGCCGCGCGCCTACGCGACGCTGATGCTCCATCGCTGCGACGGAATGCCGCTGCGGGAAATCAGCGAGAAGCTCGGTGTGTCGTACAGCATGACGAAGAAGGACCTGGCGAAAGCGCTGCGCTATATCGAGTCGAACCTGGAAGAGAGTAGGGAGACTCCATGAACCGTCGTACGGCGCCGAAGCTGTCGGCCCAGATCATTCAGGAAGCGACGACGTGGTTCGTCGAGTTCAACGAAGGCGATGTCAGCCTGCCAGCGCGAGAAGAGTTCATCGCGTGGATGCGGCGCTCCCCGGAGCACGTGCGGGCGTATCTGCAGGTGTCAGCGCACTGGGAGGATGCCCAGGCGCTCGAGAAAGGACGGCGACACAGTGTCGATGAGCTTATCGCCCTCGGACGCAGTGAGGTCACGAACGTCGTGCCTCTTCGAGATGCACGCGAGGCAACCGCCGGTTCCGACCGTCGCGAAGAGCAGGTTGAATCAACGACGGGCGATACGCAGCCGTCACCTACCGCCGCCACCGCAAGCGCGAGACGCAGCTTCCGCACCAAGCCATATGCCATCGCTGCCAGCGTACTGCTCGCAGTCAGCGGCGCGACGTTCGGTTACTGGTGGACGCAGCTGCGAAACGTCTACCGCACCGAGATTGGCGAGCAGCGCTCGATTCAGCTCGCAGACGGTTCCATGGTGACGCTGAACGCGCGGTCGCGTATGCGTGTGTCCTTCCGCAAGTCACAGCGAGACGTTGAGCTGCTGGCAGGCCAGGCGATGTTCACCGTGGCGAAGGACGCTGCACGTCCCTTCGTCGTGCGAGCGGGTGATACTCAGGTACGCGCGGTCGGCACGCGCTTCGACGTGTATCGCAAGGAAAGCGGCACCGTCGTTACGGTGATCGAAGGGAGAGTCGCGGTGGAGAAATCCTCGCACGTCACCGAGGCGGTATCCGCTCCGCGCGAAGTCGCTGAGCCAAGCCACGCCGGTACTGCTGCTGTACCGACGACTGAGACGATCCTCGCGGCCGGCGAACAGGCTGTGGTCAGACTCGCGCAAATAGAAAAGCCGAAAAAGCCCGATATTCAGGCGGCGACCGCGTGGACTGAACATCAGGTTGTTCTCCGCAGTACGCCGCTCGTAGAAGTGGTCGCAGAGTTCAATCGCTACTCGGCACGCCCGTTGGTCATCCTTGATCCCTCACTCAACAACGTGAAGATAAGCGGCGTTTTCTCTTCGATCGACTCCGCGGCGCTGCTGCGGGGATTGAATGCGCTGGGCCAGTTCCACATCGAGGAGACGCCGGAGCGCGTCGAAATCACGCGAAATTGATTCACGCGTTGCCCGAGCGTTGTCCCTCGCGCTCACTCACCCGCTCTCTATGCGCATGAGACCGTCGCACCTTTCGACGACGGCCGTAAACAGCCTCGTCAGAGGCGGGGGAGAGCTCATGCGTATTGCTGTTTCCGCTGCGGTCACGTGCCTTTCTATTGTTGGCGTGACAGTGGCGGCCGACGTCCAGGCTTCCATTCGCAAGCACACGGACATTCCGGCACAGGATCTCGACACTGCGCTTCGCACGCTCGCGCAGGAACGGGAATTCCAGATCATCTATCTCTCCGAGCAGGTGCAGCCGTTGTTCACGCCCGGTGTGTCAGGCGAGTTCACCGTGGATGAAGCGCTGCATAGCCTGCTCAACGGCAGCGGTCTGCAATATCGGCACGTCGACGACAAGACTGTGAGCATTTCCGGTCCCGCATCCGACAGCACAGCGAGTGGCCCGAGCGATAACTCCCACGCGCCACTCGAAGAAGTGGTTGTGACCGGCAGCAATATTCGCGGCGCCGACAACAGCGCCTCGCCGCTCGAAGTGTTCACCCGCAAGGATATTCGCGAATCCGGCGTTTCCAACACGCAGCAGTTCATCCAGAACCTCACGCAGAATTTCACGGGCGGCACTTCCGAAACCACCATCGGCGGCATTCTTGGCGGCGAAGGCTCGAACCTGAACTACGGTTCGGCAACCGGCGCGAACCTGCGCGGTCTCGGCAACGATGCGACGCTCACGTTGCTCAACGGTCGTCGCATGGCGCCGGTCGGCGTCGGTGAAGCGGTGGACCTTTCGTCGATTCCGCTGTCCGCCATCGAGCGCATCGACGTGCTCACGGACGGCGCGTCGGCCGTCTACGGTTCCGACGCAGTCGCGGGTGTGGTGAACATCATCCTCCGCAAGGAATACGACGGTGCCGAGACTCGTCTTCGATACGGCACCGTGACCGAAGGCAGCAGCAAGGACGTGCAGGCCGGCCAGACGCTGGGCTCGTCGTGGTCCACCGGCAATATGTTTGCGAGTTACGAATACGCACGCCGTACGGATCTTTCGACGGAAGAGCGCTCCTTCACCCGCGGCAATCAGTTGTTCACGAATGCATCGCTCATCCCGGACAGTCTCCAGCACAGCGCGATCGTCGTGCTCAACCAGCAGCTCGGCGACAGCGTTTCGATGTACGTGAATGGGACCGCGAGCCGGCGCGACAACCGCTCGGAGTACATGAGCTCCAGCGGGCTCGTCAGCACGCCAACCTATTCCGATCAGCTCGGCGCCAACGCCGGCCTTCAGTTCACGTTGCCCGGCGATTGGCGTGCCGACACCGGCCTCAGCTACAGCCGCAACAAGATGAACAACACCTCGTTCTATTCGGGCGTGTTCGACGGCACTGTGCAAATGGAGTCGAGCGCTTCCGTCGCGGACGTGAAGCTCGATGGCTCTGTGCTGAACCTGCCAGGTGGCGACGTGAAGGTCGCAGTGGGTTCGCAGTATCGGCGCGAGACTTTCAATTCCGACGGCAAGTATTCGAATACGAAAGGCGAAGACAAACGCAACATCAGCGCGGTGTTTGGCGAGGTGCTGGTGCCGATCATCGGTGCCAGCAACGAGATGGCCGGCGCGAAGCGCCTGGATCTCAGCCTCGCAGCCCGTTACGAGCACTACAGCGATTTCGGCAGCACCACCAATCCGAAGTTCGGCCTCGCGTGGTCGCCGGTGACCGGCGTGAATCTGCGCGGCACCTACGGAAAATCGTTCCGCGCGCCGAGCCTCTACGAGATGAGCCCGAATGCCTTCGCGCTCGCGCCGTACGTCTACCCATTCCCAGACCCGCAGTCCCCAAGCGGAAACTCGTACACGATCGTGCTCCTCGGCAACAATCCGGATCTCACGGCGGAGAAGGCGAAGACATGGTCCGCGGGCTTCGACATTCAGCCGGAGCTTCTCGGCGGCGTGCAGGTGTCGGCGACGTATTTCGACATCCGTTTCGAAAACCGCGCGGGTCTGCCGGTTCCGTACACGGACTTCTTCAGCATGCTCACCAAGGAAAGCGAGCATGCCTTCGCGGTCACCCGCAATCCGCCGCTCGCGCTGGTGCAATCGTACTTCGACAACCCGCGTTTCGACGATGGCGGCTTGGGCGTGACACCGTCCGACATCGCAGCGATCGCGAACGACCAGCTCGCGAATGTCGCGCAGTCGCACGAGGATGGCATCGACCTCACGCTGTCTTACCGGATGGCGCTGCCGCTCGGTGAGTTGTCGCTGCGCTCGAACGGTACGTATATCCTGGATGCGACGAAGCGCGTCACCGCGGGCTCTCCGGAGCTGAAGAACTACGATTTGGCTCGGCTGCCCGCGGCGGTGAAACTGCGCGGCAGTGTGGGTTGGTCCTACAGTGGCCTCGCTTTCACGGCGTTCGTGAATCACACCGGTGGCTACCGCAACGAGCTCGGCACCTCGAACGCCGACGTCGCCTCCTGGACGACGTTCGATCTCAGCGCGCGTTACGACACCGGCAGTCAGCTCGGTTGGTTCAGCGATGTGCAGGTGACTGCCAGCGCAACCAATCTGCTCGATCGCGCGCCGCCGTTTGTCTATTACTACGGCCTCAACTTCGATGCCACGAACGCGAGTGCGACCGGGCGTTTCGTGTCGCTGGAACTCTCCAAGCAATTCGGCGGAGGACATTGATCTTGATCATGCGACTTTCACGACGCCGCTGCGCGGCGCTGGTGCTGACGTTCGTGCAGAGTGTCTCGTTCGCGGCCAAACGGCCGATGCAGGTCGACGACCTGTTTGCTGTCGATGGCCTGGAGAGTGACCCGGGTGGCTCGCTGCGCTATTCACCGGACGGAGCGGTGACTGCCTTCTCCTGGCAGCGTCCGGTTTCGCAACTGGGGAACTACGGGCCATCGAGCCCGTGGTTCAAGCATGACGCGGACGTGTGGGTGCAGGAGGGTGATCGCCCTCCCGTGAACATCACTCGCGGCGATCGCGACAAGACCGGCTGGCACGGTGAAGTGTGGTCGCCGGACGGCAGTCAGCTTGCGCTGATTGGAACGCGTGGCAAGAACGGACCGATCTGGAGCGAACGCGGTGGGCTGCTGTGGGTGTGGAATCGCAAGACTCACAGTCTCAAGCAGCTCAGCGATCAGCTGATCGCGCGTTACAGCGGCGTCGGACGCGGTATCACGTGGGTGGACGATTCACACGTGCTCGTCACGTTCACCGCGGATCAACTGCCGACGCGCCCGACGAAGCTCGCGCACTACGAGCAGATGGCGCTCGAAGGATGGGAGAAAACTATTGAGGGCCGCGATAGCACGGCGAGCGTGCTAGACGCTGGCATTCCCGAAGACCTCTCGGTGCGGCCGCACGCGAAGCTTGCGTTGGTGGACGTGAGGACGGGTCGCGCGACCATTCTCGCAGACGGGCAGATCAAGAGCGGTCTGCTGTCGCCGGATGGCAAGCGCGTCGCGTACTACGAGGTCGTGCGGCATTTCGCACCGACGTCGGCCGTGTCGATCCTCCATTCGCGTCTCGATGGCGATCTGACTGCCAGCGTGGTCGATCTCACGGGCAAAAAGCTGCTCACGGCAGAGCAGGCGACGGATCGTGTGGTCACAGGCACGGTTCAGTGGTCTGCCGATTCGAGTGAGATCGCATTCGTGCGTCGTGTTGCAGGCAGCGACAAGGGCGTTGAGATCGTGCGTGCGGCCATGAACGGTGGCGCTGTGAAAACCGTGGATCTCGGCAACCTGACGTTCGACGCAACGGGCGAGCAAGTACCGGATATCCGTTGGACACAAACCGGCGACCTTGCCGTAGTCGCAAAGCCTACGAGCGGCGAGAGGCCTCGCAACGACTGGTACTTGCTTCGCAGCGGCGGTGCGCAGACATGCCTGACCTGCTCGCTCGAGAGCATGCCGGGCACCATCTGGCCTACCGCGGGTGAAGACGCGTTTGTGGCGGCCGTATCCGGCGGCGTGTGGAAGATCAGTCTCGACGGCAAGACGAAGCGCCTCACGCCCGAGGCACCGAAGCTCGCCAAGCTCGCATGGCCTGCTGATTCGATGTACGGCGATGGGCCTGCGAATGCTGCGCCGGGGCATCGCTACGGAAAGGTGGTGGCGGCAACGCATGAGGCGGGGAAGCCAGATACTTATTTCCTCGTCGACGTGCAGAGTGGCGCCGTCACGCAGATGACCGCTCCTGCAGGTGATGCGGAGTTGACTGCGTTTGATGAGGGTACGACCGGCGTCTCTTTCTACGTCTCCGGCGGTGAGGGCACGACGCTGTGGAAGTCCGCGACACCGACTGCCACTCCGAAGCTCGTGCGCGAGACGAACACGTTTCTGCGTGACATCGAAGAGAGTCGTTACGAGAAGATCTCGTATCGCAGCCTGAATGGGCGTGATCTGAAGGCGTGGCTCATGCTGCCGGCGAATTACTCACCCGGTAAGCGACTGCCGACGCTGCTGTTCGTGTACGCAGGTTCGATGGTCTCGCCGGAGGCGCTGCGGCCGTCGACCATTCACCGCCCGGGCTCCAGCAGCTTCCTGAACATGCAACTCGCAGTCGCCAATGGATTCGCGGTGCTGATTCCGAGCATGCCGCTCGATGAAGCGAGCGAGGCAGACGATCCGCTGCTGCGACTCACCGATGGTGTGATCCCCGCGATTGATAAGGCAGTCGATCTCGGTTATGTGGACAGCGACCGTCTGTTCGTCATGGGCCAGAGCTTCGGCGGATTCTCGACGTATGGGCTCATCGGTCAGAGCGAGCGGTTCAAGGCGGCTGTCGCGATATCAGGCCTTTCCAACCTGAACACGTTCTACGGGGCGATGCCCACGAGCGACCGCTATAGCGATCATCCCAATGACTACCTGGGTTACTTCCTTTACTGGGCCGAGCCAGGGCAGGGGCACATGGGCGCGCCACCGTGGAAAGACTCCGGACGCTACATCCGTAACAGCCCGATCACGTATGTGGACCGTATCAAGACACCTCTGATGATCGTGCAGGGCGACCAGGACATCGGCCCGATAGCCGATTCGGAGAACATGTTCCGCTCGCTGTATCGCCAGGGAAAACGCGTGCGGTATGTGCGCTATTGGGGGGAGGGGCACGTTCTCGTGAGCCCGGCGAACGTGCGGGACATGTGGGAGCGGGTTGTCAGGTGGCTTGATGAGAACGGGAACATTGCGCGGGATGCCACCGGCCGGATGATATTCGATGGCGACAAGGCAAAAGGGCGCTGACGGCACGTGTGAAGACGCCGTCATCTTGATGCGCACGCGGGCCGCGGTTTTGCTATCGAGATCAATTGGCCCTGCCTGCCTTTCATCGTCAGCGTGACGGGGTAACCGCTCCCGGTATCTCGAGCTGACCCGGGTTCGGATGTCAGCGGCACTGAAGCCCGAGGTGTATGCAGCAGCGTGAGCGTGTTACGCAGGTGGCGCTGCGAATAGTCCGAAGAGCAGGCCGAGCGCGGCGCAGGCGCTGAGCATGCGCGCCGTGCCCCATTTCAAGCCGAAGGTGATGGCAAAGGCGACACCGATGAGTGAAAGCAGCGGCCAATTGACGAGAACACCCACGCTCGAGGGCGGAGCCGGGCGCGTGACTAGCGCGTGCAGTAAAAACCATAACGCGAGATTCGCAATGACACCGACGACGGCGGCGGTGATCGCGGCCAGCGAGCCACTCAATGCCTTGTTCTGACGAAGCGCCTCGACGTACGGCGCGCCGAGGAAGATCCACAAGAAGCACGGAACGAACGTCATCCAAACAGTGAGGCACGCGGCGATGACACCGGCCAGCAGCGGGTTGGCGATGCCCGGCGTCTGATAGGCCGCCAGAAAACCGACGAACTGCACGACCATGATCAGCGGGCCGGGAGTGCTCTCGGCGAGCCCGAGCCCGTCGAGCATCTGGGAAGCGGTGACCCAGTGATACTTCTGCACGGCCTCCTGGGCCACATATGCGAGCACCGCGTACGCCCCGCCAAACGTCACCACGGCCATCTTGCTGAAGAACACGCCCACTTCACTGTAGACGTGGTGAGGACCCACGAACAGCACCAGCGCGCCCAATGGGACGAGCCACAAAGGCAGCCCTATCGCCAGAACCCGGCAGGCGCGCCGGCGAGTGGGCGTGACCTGGGTGAGTTGCGTTTCATCGATCAGCGGAGGAAGCGTCGCGCCATCCGCTTTCCCGTGTGTTCCCGAAGATTGGAGCGGGGTCCGCCCCATGCGGGTCCAGACATATCCGAATGCGGCCGACGCCAGAACCACAATCGGGAAGGGCACGTGCAGGAAGAACATCGCAACGAAGGCGAGCACAGCGATCCAACGCGCCGCCGCGCTGCGCAGGGCGCGACGACCGATTCGCAGGATGGCCTCGACGATCAGCGCCACGACCGCGGCCTTGAGGCCGAGAAACAGACCGCTGACGAGAGGCTGCGAGCCCCATGTCGCATAGAGGATGCTGAAGGCCATGATCGCGACGAACCCCGGCAGGACGAATAGCGTGCCGGCCACGAGCCCACCGCGTGTCCCATGCAGGAGCCAGCCAACGTACGTCGCAAGTTGTTGCGCTTCGGGACCAGGCAGCAGCATGCAGAAGTTGAGTGCATGCAGAAAGCGCTCTTCGGAGATCCAGCGTTTCTCCTCAATGAGGATGCGATGCATGACCGCGATCTGCCCCGCGGGACCGCCGAAGCTGAGCAGCGCAACGCGCAGCCACGTGCGAACGGCTTCGGGAAACGGAACGGGCGCGTTCGTTCGCAGAGGCATTGCCGCGAGTTTCACCGCGAGCTTCTCGGCTTCGATGGCGGCTTCTGCATCGAGCGGGACAGGTCGTCGAACAGGGCGCCACCCCGCGCGATCCGTGTGGTCACGTTTTGCACGGCGATCGCGGTGAGCAACACGTCAAACGAGCATCGATCGCCGCGATGATGTACTCCGCATCTGCCATATCGAAACGCAATTCGTTCCGCTCGGGCGCAGGGGGAGCGGATTTCGCCGTCGACTGAGTGGGCATGATACGAGTGTATCCATGCAATGGGGTCAGGATACAACAGGCGGTGATTTGCTGGTGGCGTGCCGAGTGCATGGACTGATCCGGACGCGGCTTCTGCCGAAGGAATACGCGACGATGGACCTTCTCGGAGTGCTTTGGCCCGCTTCCATAGTGCCCTATTCAATCCAGCGTCTGACGGCTGAAGAGCGAAGACAGCATGATCGGTAGCGCCTGCATTACGGCGAACGCGCAGAATCCAGTTGTACGCGCGATGTTCGGGCTATCGTCCAGAGCGCACGGCGCAACCCGCTGGCATCGAGGGAGACAAGGCGACGATGACGACCTGGATGGATTGGCGCTGCTGGACACATATCATCATGGCGGAAGACAGGGCGTCCGCGGGAATGGGGTGAGCCACTCCCGGATCGCATCCGGGAACGGCTGGCATTGCTACGTCACCTGAACTGACTCTGATGAAGGCGCTGGGGATCGCGGTTTACCTGGCGCACACGGGTTTTCCGGTGGCGGCGCGGGATCTGCGGTTCTCGGTGCTCGATGCCACGCTCGCCGTCACGACGGCGTTCTCACACTATCGCGACTGCTTCTTTGTCATCTCGACGCACATCGTTGAGGTGGGAGAGGCGCTCGAGTTCCCTACACCCTGGAGACTGGCCTCTCCGTCGTCAGGCAGGGCATGCCCTCATCGAGAACGAGGGCATCCTCGCGTTGCTGGAAGCGACCTGATGGCTACCGCGCTTCGATCAATTCGCGATAAACCGCTTCGATCTGCTTCGCGATAGCGTCGAGCGAATACCGGCTCATGTCCTGCGGGAACTTGCGCCGCGGGTTTTCGTGATGCTCGCGCAGAAGCGTCGCGAGCTCGGCGACATCGCCCGCGCAAAACTGCGTGCCGGGATAATGAGCCAGCACTTCGCGCGGCCCGAGTGCGTCTGAGGCGATCACCGGCACGCCTGCGTCGAACGCTTCGAGCAGAACGAACCCGAACGGCTCCACTCGTGAGGCGCAGACGAACAGATCGAAGGCCTGGTAATAATCTTTGATGTTCGCGCGGAAGCCGGCCAGCGAGATGCCGGCGGTACACATCCGTTGCAGTCGCTTTCGTTCGCTGCCTTCGCCGAGGATCACGAGTCGGGCTTTGGGAAGGGCTGCCCGCTCGAACGCGGCAATCAGGGTATCGAAGCCCTTCTTGCGCGATAGCCGACCGACGCCGCCCACGAGGAACTCATCGGGTGCGACGTTCAGCTCGCGCCGAAGGTTCGCAATTTCCGCCGCTGCCAGGCGACGATGTGGCACATAGCCCGGGGCGATCTGATACACGCGGCCCCGATAGCCAGGCGGAATGTCTTTCAACTGCCAGGGCGCAATGCAGATGATGCCGTCCATCTCGGCAAAGTGCGGCCCGTTCACTGTGATGTGGAGCGTGACGACGGTCGGGCAGGGCGGCCGCACCTGCGCCAGCAATTTCGTCGAGCGGCGTAGATGGGCGTGCACGACGTCCGGGTTCCATTCATCGATGGCGCGCGCAAGCCCGGAGCGCGGGAACCAGTTGCCGACTTCGATCACCCGCACGCGCGGATCGAGCCACTGCGTGATGCTCACGCCTTTGCGATTCGTGTGATTGCGCTTGAGAACGATCGCGACATCGTGCGACGTGCATTGCACGTTAGCCAACTGCGCGGTGTAGCGCTCGGAGCCCGCAAAACCACGCGAAAGAATCATGTGCATGATTCTCACGGGCGAGCTCGCTCGTGAGCTCGCGCGCTCGGGCTCCACTTCATTCGTCAATTCCTGCTGTGTCGGCAGGAATTAGACAGACGCTGCCCGTTTATTCCGTCGATCTGGCTGCGCGGGTTTCGCCGAACAGCCAGGTGATCGTGGCGTACGGAGTAATGGGCAACCAGTTACGATCGCCCACATACACCGTGGTTCCGCCACCAGGCGCGCTGCGCGCGAACCTCAACTCACCACAGCAGAAATTCGTGCGGTCCGTGGCGTTGGTCGCGTCTACTTCGAAGCGCAGCGTGCCACTCGAGAACGGCTTTCGATAGGCCGCTTTGACATCGAGAGACAGGAATGTCGAAGAGCGCGCGGAGTTGCGCGGACCTTCGAGCGGTGTGACGGGCCAGCCCGAGCGCACGAACAGATTGGCGCTCAACAACCACGCGCCACCTTCGGCCGCAAGGCCGAGGCCGAGCGCGTTAGGCTGATCCCATGCACGCGGGACCGGCGTGCTATCGATGACATCCACCGCACGCGACCGGCTGTAACTGAGCCAACCCTGCACGTGCTCCGTGAAGGCCGCCGTCGCATAGAGATCCACGCCGCGCGTGCGGCTCGACTCCGGCGATATGACGGCCGCATCCGCGCGCAGTTCCGGCAAAAAGGTATTCGGAGAAAACGTGTTCTCGATGCGCGGCCGCGGATGCGAGACGTGCTTGTGGAATGCCTCTACGCGCACGGAGAACCGCGCGCCGAAATCGTGCTCCAGCGCCATCACGTATTGATCGCTTGCCGAAGGCACATCAAAAGTCTGTCGACCCTGCTCGACGGGCAACTCCCACGCACCCCAGATTTGCGTCATGCGTCCGGCGGAAATGCGCGCGCGAGTCGCGGCGGACAGATCAAGTCGCAGGCTGACGCGCGGATCCAGTATGAAGCCGCTTTGATGGGTCGAGTACTGGGCCGCCGCGCCGTGCGCTCCGATATCGAGCGTCAGCCGTCGCCCGATCGACTGATTCCAGCCACCATACAGTTCCTGCTCATTCAGAGTGGGCTGCGTGTGGAGGCTGAGCATTTCGTGAGTCGGACGGCCCAACGGTCCCGCGACACTGGCCGGAAGAGACAGAGAGCGAGAATAGGTGAACCGGGCACGATCTTCGCGAAGCGCAGCCCCCCAACGCAGCACGGAGCCGTCTCGCAGCGGCAGCGTCGAGCTGTGCTGAAGCAGCGTCATCTGGAAAACGCGTCGATCGTAGAGATTACCGCGCACCGGATAGAGGTCGGTCATCTGGTCGACGCGGGTGATCTCATTGCGGGTGAACGAGAGTGTGGTTCTCGACCGCCAATCGCCGCGCTGCGCCTCATAGCTCGCCCAGGCATAGCCCCGATTCGAGTCATCGTTGAATTGGATGTCCCCGCCATGGGCGTCCAGCTGCACACGATCGTGAGCGGCGAGAGTCCCCACTGTCAGCGACGTTCGATCATCGAGCCTGTATCTCACACGGCCGAAGGTGCTCGACACCTTGGGATGGCCGACGTCCCATTCGTCAGGATAGCTTGCCGTACTGAGCAACCCGCGCTTCCCGAAAATCATCCAGTCGCCGCTTTCGGCCGGCAATACGTCGGACACGAGCCCGGACACGTCGAAGTTGCTCAACGCCACCTGGCCGCCGAGCGCTTCAGCGGGATCGCGCACGTGCATGTCGATGAGACCGCCCATCCGGTTGCCTCGTTCGACCGGCAGCACGCCGGAGTAGAACTCCATGCCGCTGACCAGCACCTCGTCGATGAGGCTGAAATTGACGGGGAGTGTCTGAAGCGCCCACGGCTCGTATAGAGGCACGCCATCCAGCACCAGCAGGTTGTCTTCAGGCAGCCCGCCGCGCACGGAGGTGCGGGATGACAGGTCCTGTCCCGCCGTTCCTGGAAATTGCCGAATGCTGCGTGTGGCGTCGTCGAAGAGTGCGGGCTGGCGTTGCATGTCTGTGCCAACGAGCGCGAGCGGGCCACTGAATGACGATGCGTCCACTTCGTATCGGCTCGCAGTGACCTCGACCTGTGCAAGACGTTCAGCTGCTGGTGCCGGTGCGGCGTCGATCTGTTTTACGCGTTTGACCGCATACACATCGGTCGAGATCTCTTCCAACATCAATGCATGCGCGCCGAGCACTTCGTCGAGCCGGGCGATTGGCGATCGAGACTGCGGTTCGACGGAGACCCGCATGCTCGAGGGCACGAGCTGATCCGTGAAGATCACCCGAATGCCGTCGGACGCGGCCTCGCGCAGTAGCTCCGCAACGCTTCTTCCGAGTAGGGAAGGTGGCTCGGCATCGGTTGCGGCCGTTGCGCTCGACACGCACGACAAGGCACAGAGTGCGCCGAGCGCGGCAAGAAGGCGCAGGCTCACTCCGAACGGCTCGCTCGAATCTCGATGCGCTCGGGATACAGCTCGAACTCCAGGTCGCTGCCTATGAGCACGGCACGAAGGGCCGCGCGTGTGTCGAGCCCTTCGATGCTGCCGCGAAGAATGACTCTGCGTGCCTGGGACGACGCACGCTCGTTCGCGTACACCACACGCAGGCCGGATTCGTGACCGAGCCGCTCGAGCGCATCGTGCAGCGAGCGGCCTTCGATGGCGAACGCCGGCGCAATTTCGCGTGTCCATTCCCATGCAGCATCTGCTGAACCCGGCCCTGCTGCGAGTGTTGATTCGGTCGGAGTGACGGACAGTTGCTGCCCGGTGTTCAACGTGATGGGCTGCTTGCCCTGACGCGAATAGATGACAGAGCCGTCTCGCACGCGCACGCGAGTGCCTCGGTGACTGACCTGCACCTCGAACCGTGTTCCGACGTGTCGAACGGAACCCGTTGGCGTGACGACCGACAGGGCTTGCGATTCAGGCGAGCGGGATGGGTCAGCAGACTCGATGTAGACCGTGCCGCGTGTCAGATGCAGCTCGGTGGGTGAGGTCCACCCGATCAGCGTCGAGCCGTCGATGCGAAGCTGCTCACCCGAACCGAGTATCAGCAGCGCGCGGCCCGACTCACCCGTGTCGATCTCGTCTCCGGTCAGGATTGCGCGAGTCGCTTGCGAAGGCGCGACACGGATCTCGCCATGCTCCACGTTTCGCACGACGGCATCTCCCACGACACGATGGACGGTCGCGACTCGAACGGGCGCCGCCGGCCACAACACGCCGACCAACGCCGAGATCAGCACGACAGCTGCAGCCGCCAGAAACATTCGCCCGCGCCGAGCTCGGCGCCTTTCTGCAAGCGCCGCGTGCCACTCGCCGTGCACTCGGTGCAGGGCGCGCTCCATGCGGGCGGCGTCGGGCTCAACCCCTGCAGCAGCAGAGCGGACGAGAACCGCTACGGGATCGGGGATGCCATGACGCTCGCCCGAAAGATCGTCGCTCGGCCCGAGACTCATGGTGTCGGCTCCAGTGCGTGAAATTCGGGCAGCGTCTCACCGGTGACGCTGAGCCAGCCGTCTTTGAAGGAGCGCCGCGCGCGCGCCAGCAGGGATTCGGCGGCATGGGTGGTGAGACTCAGGTGGCCGGCGATCTCGTCGACGCCGAGCTCATCGATGTATTTCAGCTTCAGGATGTCCGCGTAATGGGTCGGCAGGAAATCGAGCACCCGCTGAACCGAACGAGAGGTCTCGGCGCTGCCCAGGATTGCCGTCGGTCCGGAGCGCGGATCGGCCGGCAGCGACTCGAGAGCGGCCCGCACGTCCAGATCTTCGTCCGCCGACACCATTCTCCGGCCGTCACGGCCCAGCGACTCCAGGTGATCGTAGATTTCATTGCGGCAGAGTCGGCAGAGCCAGGTGGAGAGCGAAGCTTCTGCCCGGTACAAATGGAGCTTGCGCATGGCCCGGCAGAGCGTGCGCTGGGCCATCTCGTCGGCCGAGTCGGCGTCGCCGGACAGGCGCGCCAGGGCGAATCGGTACAGACGCGGGTAATTCTCGCGAAAGAGCCGCGCAAATTCCTTCTCGTCACCCGCCAGCAGACGCTGGACGAGCGCAAGGTCCTGAGGATGTTCCACCACGATAGAGCGCGACACCGTCGCCAATCCTATCGATTTGACGGGGGCAGCCGGCGGAATCCGTCGCATGAATGTCGGGTTCCACTTTTTCTCGAGACTTCGGTCTCGCGCCTGAGCGGATTTATTTTGACTGAGTGTCGCCGACACTGCAGGCTGCGCCTCATCGTTTGGTCGGATGCGCGCAGGACAGATGGCGCCAACGGCTGTGGGTGAGAGCCTGATCAGGGAGGAGCTTCCGTGCGACGATTCGACTTGCGTGATGCGCAACCGCGCCTGAGGACAGGGTGGGTCCTGGTCGCACTCCTGGCTCTATTCGTGTCGGCACCGGCAAACAGTGCCAGCGTCCGAATCAGTGCAGGCGGAGCAGGTTATTCGGATTCGCTGGGCTATCCGTGGCAGGCGGATTTTGGATCGAACACCGGTTCGACGCTGACAGTGCCGGAAACGACCGCCATCGACGGCACGATGGATCCGCAGTTGTTCAGGACGGCCCGTTGGGACGACAACACGGGGGAGGAGCTGACATACAGCGTCCCGATCCCCAACGGCACCTACACGCTCAACCTGTATTTCTGTGAAAGCAACTCTTCCACGGCCAAAGTGGGTGCGCGCGTTTTCAATGTGCGGGTGGGAAGCACGATCGTCCATTCCGGAGTGGATATCTACGCTCAGGCGGGGGCGATCAACAAGGCTCTCATCAAGAGCTCAACGGTCCAGGTGACCGACGGACGGCTGAGCATCACGTTCCTGCACGTCGTCAAGAACCCCGTGATCAACGCGATCGAGATCATGCCGGTCGACAACCAGGCGCCGAGCGTACCGGCTTCGCTGAGTGCGTCGGCTACGAGCTCTCAGGCCAATCTGAGCTGGAACGCGTCAACAGACAACGTGGGCGTAGCCGGATACCTCGTGGAACGTTGCCAAGGCGCTGCGTGCTCCGATTTCACGCGGATCGCGACACCCACCGGCACGGCGTATAGCGATTCTGGCCTCACCGCCAACACGACTTACCGGTATCGCGTGCGCGCGAAGGACGAGAGCCGAAACGTCAGCGCCGACTCCGCGATGACCACCGTCACCACGCAAGCTTCGCAATCTGCGGCAATCAGGATCAACGCTGGTGGCCCGAAGTTCAAAGATCACAGTGGTAACGAGTGGAGTGCAGACACCGGCTTCAACACCGGTACGACGTATAGCGGGACACCGGTGATCGAGGGCACGAGCGACGCGGAGCTGTTCCAGACAGGTCGTTACGACGACCTGAACGATCCAGTGGGCGAGATGACCTTTACGACTGCGCTGACGAATGGCGTGTATCAGGTCAGGTTGTACTTTGCGGAGAGCAACCCCTCGACGTCGGCTGTCGGCAAACGCGTGTTCGACGTGTACCTGCAAGGCAATCCCGCTCTTCGGAATGTGGATGTGTTTGCGGAGGCGCCGGGCGCCAACCGGGCGCTGATTCGCACCGCGACAGCGACGGTCACGGATGGCCAGCTGGAAATTACCTTCGTCCACAAGGTCAAGAACCCCATCATCAACGCGATCGAGATCACGCCGCTGCTGGCAGAGGAGACGGTTCCCAAGTACGAAATCTTGACGAAGGTGCTCACGGGCTCCAGTGCCATCACCTACAGCAAGCCCTTCGCGGTGGACAAGGCTTCGGGTGGTGTGGCCATCACCGGCGTCTTCACCGGCCCTCCGCCTGAACTTACGACTCTCACGGCGCATGGCTTCTACAACGGCGGAAACACGTGGCTGGTGCGTGTCGCACCCACGCAAGAGGGCACCTGGAAATACACCATCAACTCTGATGATCCGAACAACCCGGGGCTGAACAATCAGTCGGGCAGTTTCATCGTAGGCCCGCCCAAAGACGGCAAGCATGGCTTCATCCGCAGCGACGCGACCCGGCCCTATTATTTCTCGTTCAGCGATGGCACGCCGTTCTATGGCATCGGCGACACGGCGTACGGACTGGTCAACGGCATCAACGACACCGAGCGCGACGCGTATCTGAAGGAGCGCTCGCTGAAGGGATTCAATTTCATCCGCTTCTTCGCTTCCGGCTTCCCGATGGGGCCATACGACGCAGGCTTGACCGACCAGAAGGCATGGCCGTGGGGGGGTACGCACAGCGCTCCGGTCTACGAACGACTGAATCTGGAATACTTCGAGCGACTCGAATCGGCTATTGCCAACCTCGCAGACCGCGGGATGTTTGCCGAGGTCGAAGTCTTCAACTATTACGATTGCCCGTTTGCGCGCATCTATTGCCCGGCGGACACCGATCCCACCCATGACGACCCCGACGACTGGCATGCGGAGTACGAAGTCTGGTGGGCCAAGTATGTCATGGCCCGCCTGTCTGCCTACTCCAACGTGTTCCTGTTCACGGTAACGAATGAGTACGAGCTGTATCCCGAAGGCCGGTATCGTTACGACCCCGACTTGACGAATGAAGCGAGCGAAACCCCTTGGGCCAGGCGCATGGGCCTGCTGTTCCAGTCATACGATTCGCAAGATCATCCTATGACCGTCCACAACGTGTATGACACGACAAATCCAAAGGGAGTTGGGGTGACAGTTGGAAAGCGTTTCGGCAACTCTACGGGTATAGACGTCCTGTCGCAGCAGTCATGGGGCGCGAGTGTTGCCGCGACGACGGCCAGTCCCTGCCGAGGCGGAGACGCGGGTGAGTATTCCGGGACCCAAGAGACTTTTCTCGCGGTCGATGCCGACATTCGCACCGACCGCGGCTACGGCAAGCCCGTGATCAACACAGAGAATGGGTACGAATGGCGCAGCGGTATCAAGTTCGACGGCGGCGTCTGCACCGACAAGGCTCGCAAGGCTGCATGGCGTGTCTTTGCAGGAGGCGGAGCGGCGTACGCGGCTGGCTTCACAACGACCTGGAAAGGGCATGACTCAACCGACCTGGGTCCCTTCACCGTCGCGGATGAAGGCCTTGCCGCTCAGGTGGGTTACCTCGCCGAATTCGTGAAGTCGACGGGCTTTATCAACATGGCTCCGGCGCAGTCGCTGGTCGATGCAAAGAACATCTGCCTGGCGAATGTGGGGGTTGAATACGTGGTTTACGCGCCGTCAGGTGGCGTTGTCAGCCTGAACCTGGGTTCGTCGCAGGCTCCGAAATCCGCTGAATGGTTGAACCCCTATACGGGCCAGTACACGCAGATCAACGTCGCCACAGTGCCTCGAGGCGATAACGGGTTTCTCTTTACGCCACCGGCCCGGCCTGCCGGTGCCACTGCAGAGCAGGTCGATTGGGTGCTTCGAGTGAAGAGGTAGTGTCTAAAGCCACCGGGGATCCACGTCGGTGGCCTTCTCTTTGGCCTGAGCGGGGGTCGGCGCCGCCGATTTCACTTCCATGCCGGATTCATTGAGCGACGCGGATCGAGCGGCCGCGTTGATCACGGGGAGCGATTGATGCCATGAGTTTTTCGCGGCGCGTTCTCGCGGGCAGCGGGTTGGCTGCGTCGTTGATGCTGGCCGCATCGTGCGCGACGAACGCCCCCCGAATCGATGGCACATCGGATCAGTCCTTCAATACGACACACCGTCAGCTCCTGGATTCGTTGTCGCCTGAAAACAGTATCCGATTCGTCCTCGCCGAGCTCGTCTATCTCTCGCGGTTCGATTGCGCAAGGCCTCAGACACCGATCCCGCACCAGCCGACGCTCAATGAAGTGTCTGGCGGCATGACGTCTTTCGTCGCCTGTCGACGTGAGCTCGATGGAAAAGGATTCGCCGATATTCTGCGACTCGCGAAGCAGGGAAGCGTGAAAGTCGGATTCATGACCGAGCCACCCGAAGCGCAGCCGCCGACTGGCGAAGAGGGCCGTGGGGTTGACGGAAGACAGTGAACGACGTGCTCGCTTTGGGTTAACGAAACCGGTGCTCAGGCAGCGGAACTGCGAGAGGCCATAGTGTTTTCTCACCGGCGCCACCGATTGTGATCCGCACAAGCGTGACCGGGCGGTGCCTCGTCCAATTTGTTGGTTGGGATCGGTGAGTCATACCATCCGCCGAATTCGCGGTAGTTACCTCCTCGCCATCTTGCCGTGGGCAACCCTGCTCGCGTGGTGGACAATTTTCATCAGTCTCATCGACCTCTTGTTCCGGCAGAGTGATGCAGCGGTCCAGCTCTCTGCGGATGCGGGGATCGTCGTGATCGTTCCTCTTGCGCTCGTGCTTCCCATCTACTATGGATTCCACGGCAGAGGGCTCGACAATCGAGAGCTGCTGCATCAAGCGTTGACACTTCCGATGCGCACGCGCCTGATTCTCGGAGCGGGGATAGCAACAGCACTCGCCGGGGCGGGCAGATGGGCCTTCCTTCGCGCGTCGGCACCGTCGCCGGTTTCTCATGAGCTGACGCACGCCTTCTTGAACGTACCGCCGTTTTGCGGCAGCGGTCTCTACGCTGACGACTGCGCTATTGCGGACTACAACGCAGCGCTGGCACGCACGGTACTCTTCCTGCTGGTCGCAACACTTTCACACCTGCTGTCGAGCTATATGCGCTCGATCGACAAGCAGCGTGTCGCCGCGACAGTCACTGGATCAGCCGGCCGCCACTGAGCTCACCTGGGCCCAGGACTTGCCGCGAATCGCTGCCGAAACGCAGTGGGGTTGAGGCCGACGAGCTTGCGGAATCGCGTGCGGAATGTAACCGGTGAGTCGAATCCGCAGCGGAGGGCGATATCGTCGATCGACCGGCGGCTCGTCTCGAGCAGCTCTTGTGCGCGACGCACTCGGGCGGTGAGCAGCCACTGCAACGGCGTCGTGCCGGTTTGTTCGCGGAAGCGTCGTGCGAAGGTGCGTGGGCTGGTGCGCGCCCGGCGTGCGAGTGAAACCACGTCCATCGTGTTACTCAGGTTTGCATCCATCCATTCGAGCACAGGCGCGAGGCTATCCATGGACTGTGGTGCTTCATGTCGAATGAACTGCGATTGACCGCCGTCCCGGCTCAGTGGCGCGACAGCTAGTCGCGCGGCCCGGGCTGCGACGGCTTGCCCGTGATCGCGGCGTATGAGGTGCAGGCACATATCGAGGCCGGCTGATGCGCCCGCCGAGGTAATGATGCGGCCTTCATCGACAAACAGCACGTCGGGTTGGACGATGATCTTCGGATACGACTTCGCGAGGTTCGCGGCGCCGATCCAATGAGTCGTCGCGCGTTTGCCGTCGAGCAGGCCGGCAGCCGCCAGTACGAAAGCGCCCGAGCAGATAGAAGCCACCCGTGCGCCACGATCCCACGCGCGCCGCAGTGCTGCCAGCACAGGCTCCGGCGTAGCGACCGTCACGTTCTCAATGCCCGGCACGATGATGGTGTCCGCGCGGCCAAGGGCGTCGAGCCCATGAGGCACACGCATGTCGAAGGCACGCGAGCGAATGGTGCGACTCTGCGCGCACACCCGCACTTCGTACGCCTGGGCTCCGCTCGGAACGCTCACGCGCCCGAACACTTCGCATGCAATGCCAAGGTCGAAAGGAACGAAGTCGTGAAGCGCGAGCACGGCGACCTGGTGCATCGGAATCTCCTTCGGGACGCCAATCTAGTCGGAAGCGCGGCTGGCAGCAAGTGATCGATTATTGTCATTCCTGCCACTCACTCCATTTTTGGGACGGCGCCTATCGTTGAACCTCCCCAGCACGACGCGAGAGCTACACGCATGTCCGACAAGCAGGCCATTCTTCATCTGAACGGCGTCGACCTCAATGTCGTCGATATCGGAGCCGGCGCTCCTGCACTGGTTTTCCTGCATTACTGGGGCGGTTCGAGCCGCACGTGGGCGCCGGTGATGGAGCAACTTGCGGGCATCCATCGCTGTGTCGCGATTGATTTTCGCGGCTGGGGTCAGTCCAGCAAAGAGGCCCAGGACTACGGCCTTCAGACGCTCGCGAGTGACGTCATCGCGGTGGTCGAGCATCTCGGACTCGACGCGTTTTTCGTTGTGGGCCATTCGATGGGCGGCAAGGTGGCGCAGCTCGTCGCCGCGCGAAATCCGGAAGGGCTGCGAGGGCTCATCCTTTTCGCGCCCGCTCCGCCAAGTCCCATGAACGTGCCGGAAGAGCAGCGCAAGGAATACGTCGGCTTGTATGGATCTCGCGTAGGCGCCGAGATCGTCATCGGCAACCTGACGCCTCATCCGTTGCCCGACGCGGTTCGCGAGCAGATCATCGAGGACTCCCTGCACGGATCGCCAGGCGCGCGGCGGGCCTGGCCACTGGAGGGCATGATTGCAGACATCAGCGAGGAGGCGTCCCGGATCACCGTGCCGGTCCACATCATCGCCGGCGGCGACGACCGCGTGGAGCCTGAGGATTCGTTGCGTGCTGCGTTCGGAAAGTCGCTCCGAAACGTGGACTTTCTTGTGGTACAGGGTGTCGGGCACATCGCACCGCTCGAGGCGCCCGTGAAGCTCGCCGACGCAATCCGCTCGGTGCAGAAAGGAGCAAGCGCTACAGCGGTTTCGCAATGACCAGGAAGATGATTGCGGCGAGCGTGACGAGCAGGGCAGGGCCGACCCAAGCCGCGTTCGACGGAACCGTGCCGTCGGCGAGTCTTCTCAACCGCACGACCTGAAGGCCATGGATTGCGGATAGCAGGATCACGAGGCCGATCTTGATAAAGAGCCACGCGTGCACAAACCAGCTGCCGAGCGAGGCCGTCAGGATTCCAAGTCCCCAGGTGAACACCATAGCCGGTTGGATGACCCTCTGGTCCCATCGACGCACGCGGTAAATGATTTGAGGCGGCGGCGCCGAAGAACCTACGACGGAGAGGAACAATGAGACGGCAACGACGCCGCTGAAGAATACGAACGCGGCAGTGACGTGCAGCACCTTGATCCAGAGGTACGGACTCATGTCAGCGTGCCCCCTTGCGGCGAATCAGAATGGCGCGCGCGCATGACGATCTCACATCCGGCGGGATTGCGGTGGGATCAGTTGCTAGGCGGCCGCAACCTTGCCCAGGGCAGCGGCCACACGTTGCTTGTACGCCTTGGCAAGGTCCACTCCCGGTTGGATCATGTGGGCCATCATGGCCTCGACGCCGGCGATGATGTCTGGTTTTGAAGTGCGCGGATGTCCCGCCGTGAACGGCGGCTGAGGATCGTATTCCAGCGCCAGCTGCGTGATCTCGGCGGCTTTCTGGCCGTTGATCTCTGCGATGACCGTGAGACCAAAATCGATACCGGCGGTGACGCCGCCCCCTGTGATGCGGTTTCGATCGATGCACACGCGGTCATAGCACGGCTCGGCACCCAGCGCTTCCAGCGGAGCATAGAATCCCCAGTGCGTCGCCGCTCGATATCCTTCCAGCAGCCCCGCCATGCCGAGCACCACCGAGCCGGTGCACACCGAGGTGATGTAGCGGGCGGTCGAGCCCGCGCGCTCGAGGAACTTGATTATCTCCTCATCCTGCATGGCATCGACCGTACCAAAGCCACCTGGCACGAAGAGCACGTCGAGATTTTCGGGGGCGTCGGCGAACGTCTTTGTGGGGTTCATCGAGACACCCATGTCCGTCGGGACCGGCTCCCTCGTTTTCCATAGGAGATGTGTCTGCCCGTTCAGCCCGAACGCCGTCTGCGGACCGGCAAGGTCGAGCAACGTGAAGCCTGGGAAGAGCACCATCCCGATGGACAGTGGCTTGCATCCGGTGAAGGAAAGGTCAGCAGGATTCGTGTCGCTCATCGCGGCCTCCGTTGTCAGGAGGTTCAACGATAGGCGCCGTCCTGTATTCCGGTGAGTGGCAGGAACGACAATTGTCGATCACTTGCTGCCACCATGACTCGGGCTCCCCATTCGAATGCGGGCGGCGTCCGACACCGTAGCCCCCACTACGGGCCGAGCCGCCGCAAGCTCTCTCGCGCGCGGCGCTCAATGTTCTCCGCCGCTTTAACCGCTTCGATCGCCTGCCCCGAAGCAAACGCGGATCCGGCCTGCAGCCATCCCGACCGCAGGTCCACAAGCGCGGCACGTTCGTTCGCGAGGGCATCGCGCTCGGTGTTCGTGGTGAGTTTGCCCGCCTGCAACTCGATTCGGCTGTTGAGAAGATCCAGGAGCGTCGGGACGTCCCTGCTCAGGGCGCTCCAGCGCTCGACGGCGTGGCCCATGGCTGCGTCCGTTTCCGGATGGCGTTGTCGCGCATCATCTTGTCCCTTTTGAGCGGACTCCTCGTGTTGCGTGCAGGCGGCCAGGATCAACAAGACGATAGTCTCGCCGGCCATGAGCCTGAGGGTTCGCATCGTTCGACTCCCGCGCACGCTGCGCACGACAAATAGAGCGCCCAAGAAGTTGTACCGGTCATCAGACATACAAATGTTTCACCTCCTGCTGCCGTTGAAATAAAAATTATTGTGGCGCGCGCGAAGGTTGAAATTGTCTGTGACGTTGTGCTGCAATCGAAAGCAGATAGGGAGATCCATGTGAAGAAGAACAAAAAGACAATCGTCGCCCTCGGCGCGGTCGTCTTCCTGATTGCAGGGGCATCCGTCACGTATTTCCTGATGAGTCGACCTCCCGCCGGGGACGAAGCGGCCCGTGTCGGTCGCGTCAATCCCGAAGCGGCGGCAGGCCGGCGCACGGAGCCGGTGCCACAGCTCGCCGATCCGTTTGAAGTGCCCCCGAGCGAGGGCACTGGCCGTTATACGCCGCCGGCGCAGCAGCCGGGTTCGAACAAGACTTCGTCGAAATAAAAAGTTGCGCGCGCGGCTCACGGCCGCGGCACGGGGATTCTGGGGAGACGCACGGATGCGAATTCGCACTTGTCTGCGCACGCTGCTATGCCTGGCGGTGTTTCTCGTGCCGCCCGCGATGGCCGACGAGATCCGCGACTACTATGCCGAGCCCGGCATCAATCCGTTCAAGGAAACGCTCGATGAGACCCAGCACGAGTCCATCGATCCGTTCTCGGGCACGCTGCAGCTGAAATACACCGACATCCATGTGCCCGGCAACGGCGGCCTGGATATCGATGTCATCCGCACCTACACCAGCCTGCAGACCAATGCGTATCCGAAACTCGGGCGTAATGGACTCGGCTGGACGATGCACTTCGGCCGCATCGTCACCTCCCGCAACAACCGCGACAAGATCTGCGCCCAGGGCGCTTTCCCGCTGACGACCAAGGAAAATCCGTCGCTCGAGCGGCCGGATGGCGGGCGCGAGCTGCTCGTGCTCAATGGCATCCAGAACGACGGCACGCTCATCACGCGCAGCAACTGGCGCGCGCAATGCACGACCGGCATCGGCATGGTCGTGACCGCGCCGAACGGCACGCGCTATTTCATGGATCACTATGACGATGCCGAAGAAGAGCCGAGCTGGCTGACCTCGCGCATCGAGGACGTGCACGGCAACTGGATCGCTATCGACTACGCGCTCAACGGTTCCGGCATCAGCTACATCACTCAGATTCGCCGCAGCGAAGAGGGCGCGCCGGTCGTCACGTTCGAGTACGAAGACCAGGGTGGCCCCGGCATCGCCGTCTCCGCCATTCATGCCAACGGCCAGACCTGGAGCTACCACTACGAGACCATTCCGGGTTTCTTCTTCAATTTCTACAAGCAACTGGTGCGGGTGAACCGGCCGGACGGCACGAGCTGGGTCTACACCTACAACCCGAAGATGCCGGACCCCGATCCCAACGACGATGTCATCGATGACGGGATCGCCAGTTTCTCGTTGATTCGCGTCAACTATCCGTACGGCGCGCAGGTCGACTACACCTATCAGTTCGTCGAGTTCGATCCGGCTTCTGCCACGGAGAAGACCACCTCGATCGCGACGAAACAAGTCAGCGGCGCCGGCGTCACCGCGGGAACCTGGACGTATGCATTCGCTCCGCACAGCGACCCCTTCGCTGACAGCTACGGCGGCCAATTGCGGTACGACGTCACCACAGTCACCGCGCCCGAAGCGATCTATCGCTACAAGCACTACGGCAAGGACGTCCGTGCCGGCACGGCGCCGAACTTTGGTTTTGTTTTCATACGCCCGTCGTACGTTGGCATGCTCATCTCGAAGGAGACGTGGTCGCGCGGCGCGAGCAGCCGGCTCATCGAGCGGCGCGTGAATTCGTGGACCGCACGCAAGATTTCAGAGGAAGACTTCTGGCACGGCGCGGGGTATCGCGACTGGTGGCGCGATGACGGCACTTACGTGCCCATGCTCGTGGGCGAGTTCGTCAACCGTGACTCCCACGCCGGCGATGCGGATTTCCGCCACGCACGGCGGTACTACGACTATGACGCGTACGGCAATCCCGGTCGCGTCGTGGATTACTCGAACATCGCCAACCAGCCTGCACACCAGGTGGTCTACACCTACTTCAACGACACGGCGAAATGGATCATCGGCCTGCCGCAGCTCGAGACGCATCGAGGCGTCGGCGGCACGCAGGACACGACGGTCGGTACCGTTGAGCGGGTGTACGACGCGTTTGGGCAAATCACCAGCATCGTCCAGTTCGGGAAGGAAACCCGTTACACGTATACGGACCAGGGCGATGTCGCGACGATGCGCGATGCGCGCGGGAACATCACGCGCTATTCCGACTACAAACGCGGTGTGGCGCAGACCGAGGCCCGACCGGAGGCCGTGACGATTCACCGTGACGTGAACGACACGGGCACGCTGCATTCCCAGACGAGCGGACGCGGCAACCTCACGCGGTACAGCTACGACGACCTGAACCGCCTGACCGCCATCGACTATCCCATCGGCGCGGACGTCTCCGTTCAATACCAGAACGGCTTGGGCGTCTATCGACGCATCCTCACCCGCGGCGGCTACCGCCAGACCGATACCCTCAACGATTTCGGTGAAATCCAGCGTGTTCAGCGCGAGGACACGGGCTCCGGGCAGAGCATCGTGAGCACGTCCGAATACGACGCCCACCATCGCAGGGTATTCGAGTCTTATCCGAACGCCACCATCGGCACGAGGACCACGTATGACGCGCTCGGGCGCGTCCTCACCAGCACGCATCCGGACAATACTGCAATCGTTTACGAGTATGACGACAGCGAGATCACCGCGAAGGACGAGCGACAGTTTCTGACGCGGTTCCTGAATCTCGTGTATGGGCTCGACTTCAGCGGCCAGAACCCGGTGACGATCGACGAGCCGGAAAACGTGAGCACGATCCTCCGCCGCGACCTGTGGGGCGACGTCGTGGAGCTGTTCCAGGGCGAACGCCGCAGCGGCGCCGTTTATGGATACGGGAAGACCTTCCGCTACGACGAGCGTCACCTGCTCGTGGAAACCGTGGAGCGCGAGGTCGGCAAGAAGGTGTTCGACCACGACGAGATGGGCAACGTCATCTCGGAGCAGCTGAACACGCTGCCGCCGGTGACTTTCCAGTACGACCGGCTCAATCGCCGCACGCTCGTCGACTTCGCGGACTCGACGCCGGACGTGGTCACGCAATACGACGCCGACAGTAATCCGGAGCACATCACCAAAGGCACCACTCGCTGGGATTACACCTACGACGCGAACAACAACCTGCGCAACGAAACGCTGACGATCACGCACCCGCTGTTGGGGCAGCGCGTGTTCACGCTCGCGCACGACTACACGAATATCGACGCGCTCGCGCAGACCACGTATCCGAGCGGCCTCGTCGTCGCCTATGACCCCGATGCGCTCGGGCGTGCCACGCATGTCGGCAGCTTTGCATCGAACGTGACGTATCACCCGAGCGGCCAGGTGGCGAGTTATCAGCTGGCAAACGGCGTGACCACGAACCTCGCGCTGAATCAGCGCTTGCTCACCCAGAGCATCAGCGCTCCGGGGGTGGTGAACCTGAATTACACCTACGACGCGTCCGGCAACGTCCAGCAGATTCTCGATGGAATCGATGCGTCGAAGAGCGTGCAGATGAACAGCACGAGCTACGACGGCCTGGGCCGGCTCGTCAGCAGCAACGGCAAGTGGGGCGCGGCGAGTTTCGCGTATGACTTCAACGGAAATCTCAAGACGCGAAACGTCGGCACACGCGGTCTCAGGTACTACCTGGACGACGCGCGGCACGTCCGCACGCTCGAGCGGTTCAATCCGGCGACGCCGGACACGCTGACGGGCGTCACTCGTTACGATTTCGATGGCCGCGGCAACGCGAGCGCCAAGCGCCAGTACAACTACTCGGGCGCCAGCGTCGAGAGCATCGACGATCGTTACTTCGATTACGACGCCGCTTCGCAGCTCATCCGCACGCGCGTCTCGCACACCACCGGCGCTGGGGAGGCTCTCGTCGCCGCGACGGACTACGTCTACGACGGCAATGGCCAGCGCGTCGTCGAGCAGAAGCACGGGACGTATGACATTCGCTTCAGCGTCTACACCCAGAGTGGACAGCTGTTGTTCGAGGATTCCATTGCGGAATGCACCCGCACGGACTACGTTCGACTTGGCGCGCTGAGCATCGCGCGCTCGGACGATCGCTCGGCGTCTCCGTCGCTCGACTCGGATAGCGACGGCATCCCCGACTGCATGGAAACGCAGCTCGGCCTCAATCCCAACAACTCCGCCGATGCGGCGGCGGATCGTGATGGCGACGGGATTTCGAACCTGGCGGAGTTCCGCGCCGGCACCTCGCTCACGCGCGCCGACACCGATGGCGATGGCATTTCGGATGCCAACGAGGTCAATCGCGATCTCACGGATCCCACCAACGCCGACAGCGATGGCGACGGCCTGAACGATGGCGTCGAGGCCGTTAATCCCGCGCTCGATGCGCGCGGCGACGACCGCGACCATGACGGCGTTTCGGATTTCTGGGAGGTGCAGCTCGGCACCAATCCGAACGATGCGAGCGATGCGCTGCTCGATACGGACGGGGACGGCTTCAGCAATCGCCAGGAGTCGCTGGGTAAATCCGATCCGCTGCGCGCGACGAGCACGCCCGCGCGCGGCACCGAGCTCTTCACGAGCAACAGCTTCGGCCGCTTCTTCCACGAACTCGCCATCGGTCGCGACCGCAACCTCTATCTGACCGGAGACGACGGGAAGGTCTACGGCTTCTATCCCGACGGCAAGCGACGCTGGGTGTTCCCGATACCGGCGAGCAAGCTCAGCGAGCCGACGGTGGGTCCGGACGGCACGATTTACGTCGTGTCGCAGCTTTCCGGTGGCGTCCAGCAGGGTGCCCCGCGTTCGTACGTGTACGCGCTGAATCCGGATGGCACGCAGCGCTGGGTGTACTCCACCACCGATTTCCTCGAGTCCGCAGCGGCAATCGGTAACGGCGGGCGCCTCTATATCGGCGGTTTCTTCTTCAACTCCTTCTCCGGCAGCTCCGGCGGCGTCGTGCTCGCCATCGACGCCAACGGCCAGGCGGCTGCGCGGACCACGACCGCGGACACGGTGCAGATCGCCCCGGCCGTGTCCTTCAGTGGTGATGTATTCGTTGGCGACTACGACGGCATATTCCGCGTATTCACACCGGACCTGCAGCCGCGCTGGACGTACTCGATGCACTCACGCATCAGCACGCCCGCGTCGATTGGTGATGACGGCACCGTCTACGCGGGGGATGAGAGCGGTTACGTCTACGCCTGGACCAAGACCGGCTCGCTGCGCTGGGAGCAGCAGGTCTCGCCGACGGGCCCGCAGTATTCGTCGGTGACAATTGCGAACAACGGCGTGCTGTATGTGGGGACTTACGACAGCCGCCTGCGCGCGATGAGCGCGACGGACGGCTCAACGCTATGGACCGCCACCACCTCCGGCACTGTCTTCACGCCGGCGCTGGCCTCCGACGGCACCGTGTATGCGACGACGTATGCCGGCGATCTCCTTGCATACGATGCGACTGGCGCACAGCTCTGGAGTATGAGCACCGGCGTGCACGTGCGAGCCGCGCCTATGGTGGATCGCGATGGCACGATCTACTTTGGATCCGAGCTGGGTCAGGTATTCGCGGTTGCGGATAATGGCGGTGGACCTGCGCGTACCGCGTGGCCGATGCGCCGTCACGATTCCGCGGCGACCTCGTACACATGCTTTAACGAGCGGGCATTCAGCATCAGCGCAGACAGCGACGGCGACCATATCGACGATTGCGCCGAGCTACGCTACGGCCTGAATCCGGCGGATCCTGCCGACGGCGCCGCCGACATGGATGGCGATGGCCTCGCCAACTGGGAAGAGCAGCAGGCCGGCACACGTCTCGATGTAGCGGACACCGATGGCGACGGTCTCAACGACGGTCTCGAGCTGCGCACGTATCACACCGATCCGAAGCTCGCGGACACGGACCACGACACCATCCCGGATGGCGTGGAAGTCCAGATCCACACGAATCCGCTCGATGTGTCCGATGCCAACGTCGACAGCGACGGCGACGGCTTCAGTAACCGCCAGGAGAGTTGGGCGGGCACGGACCTGCTGAACGCGAGTTCGCGGCCGACCGTGGGGCAGGCGTTGCGTGTGGAGAGCGACACGACCCTGCAGAAGAAAGTGGCTGTCGGTCGCGACGGCATCCTTTATCAGAACGGCCCCAACGGCCTCGAAGCACTGAACCCGGACTTCTCGCCGAAGTGGAGATGGCCGACGCAGATTCTCGGCACGCCGGTCATCGGCCGTGACGGCACTCTCTATGTGTCCACTGTCCGGGATTCGAGCCAGCAGACACAGAGGCTCGTGGCACTGCTGCCTAACGGCGCCGTGCGTTGGTCGGTGACGTTCCAGTCGCCGTCGAGTGCCTATGGGCTGTATGACGCGCCGGCGCTCGGTCCGAACGGCGCCGTGTACGTTGTCGAGACAGGCACGGACTCCTCCGGCGACATGCTGTGGGCGTACGACGCCAATGGTGTGCAGGTGTGGGGACACCGTGTGTTCGGGCGCAAGCCATCGATCTCGGTAGCAGCAGATGGCAACGTTCTCGCGTTCGATCCGATCAATTCACTCAGCATGATGCGCGCGAGCAATGGCACGGAGGTGTGGCGCCAGCGGAATTCTCCAGTCGTTGGGGGTGGAACGCTCACCGGTCCCGTGATCGGGCCCGACGGCACGATCTACGTCAACAATGGAAACGGCATCGTGGCCGTCGACCCGGCCAACGGGCAGGCGCGCTGGCGAGCAAGTAGCGCGCAGGGTTATCCGCTGATCGACTCCCAGGGCCGCGTCATCGTCTACTGCATCTCGCAGGAGAACCTGTGCGCGCTCGATTCAGCCACCGGCGCGGTGTTGTGGACCGACACGAACAGCTATCGGTATGAGGGAGCACCGACGATCGATGCCGACGGCTCGATTCTCGCGCTGACCCGCAACAACATGTTCGTCGCACTCAACAGCGACGGCAGCCCGCGCTGGCAGACACCGCTGAACGTTCTCGCGAGCGCGGACTCGCCGGTGATCCTGAACGACGGCACGATCTATGTCGGAGCGAGCGGCGTGCGAGTGCTGCTCGTCGGTTCCGCGCGCGCCATCGGAAACACGCCGTGGGCCACGCGTAATCGCGATCAGAAGAACACTCGCAGCGCGGCTGACATGAGTGATGTGCCGCCGAGCCAGACACCGATTCTCACCATCACCGCGCCGACAGCGCAGTCGATTCGGGTCGATGTCGGTCAGGCGATCAATGCGACCGCACTCGCTTCGGACTTCCAGGACGGTGATCTCAGGTCCGCAATCCAGTGGACGTCGAGTCTGAGCGGCCTGTTGGGCACGGGCCCGCAACTGCCGCTGGGTGGTCTCGCAGTGGGCACGCACACGCTCACCGCGAGCGTTACCGACAGTGACGGCAACACGTCGAGTGCGACTCGCACTGTCGAGGTGGGCGTGTTCCCACCCGAGGTGACCCTGTACCAACCCTATGAAGGGGTGACGTACGACATCGGCGAGCAGGTTGAGTTCTACGCAACGGCTACCGACGTCAAGGACGGGGACATCTCTGCGAACATCCGCTGGTTGTCCGACCGCGACGGCCAGCTCGGCGTCGGTCAGTCGCTGACGCGTTCGAATCTGAGTGCCGGCGCGCATCGGATCACCGCGCAGTCCACGGACAGTTCGGGCGGCGTGACCAACGCCAGCGTGAATATCCTGGTGCAAGCGAAGCCACCGAGCCTCGACGTCTACACGCCATACGACCTGGAGGAGTTCGAGTTCGGGCAGCCAGCCGACTTTGCAGCCAATGCGTATGACGCCCTCGATGGCGACCTGAGCGCGAACATTCACTGGTCGTCGAATCTCGACGGGGCGCTCGGGGTTGGCGGCAACATCAGCGTTTCGAATCTGCGTCTCGGTACGCACGTGATCACCGCGTCTGTCGCGGACAGCACCGGGGCTCCGGCCTCTGTCAGCCGGACCATCATCGTGCGGCACTTGCCGCCGGATCTCAGTGTGTATTCACCGGGGTACTACACCGTCGTGCAGTACGGGGACACGGTGAGCTTCGAGGGTTATGCCTCGGACAACGCCGATGGCGAGCTCACGGCATCGATTCAGTGGTCATCGCCGCTCGATGGCCCAATCGGCACGGGAGGCAGCTTCGAACGCTCCGATCTCAGTGTCGGCATGCACCTGATCACCGCGAAGGTGACCGACAGTGACAACCAGACGGCGACCCAGCAGCGTTACCTGGTGGTGCAGTCGAGCACGAACTCCGCGCCGTTCGTCTCCATCTCCGCACCGGCCGCCGGTACACAGGTGTATCTGAATGATCCCGTGACGTTGACCGGCACGGCTTACGACACGCAGGACGGGGTCATCAGCGCCAGCATCCAGTGGTCCTCGGATCTTCAAGGGGCACTGGGCACCGGCGCCAGTCTCACGGTGAGCACATTGCAGGTGGGCACCCACACGCTGCGCGCATTCGCACAGGACAGCAGCAACGGCAAGGGTGCGGCAACGGTGCAGATCACCGTGCTGCCGATCCCGCCAAATTACCCGCCGACGATCAAGATCACGTCGATTGGCGTCGGCGCGCGCTATACGACGGACTCTGCCTTTGTGCTGTCTGCCGTGGCGTCTGATCGGGAAGAGGGCGACATAAGCTCGCGGATCACGTGGTCCTCGAGCATCAACGGGCCGTTGGGCAGCGGCGCGACGGTGACCGTGGCGGGCCTGAGTGCGGGCGTGCACCACATCACTGCGCGCGTTGTGGATACGTACGGCAACGTCACCACCCAGACCCGCAGCATGGAAATCTTTGCGGATGGCGACGCGCTGCTGCTCGACGACAACTTCTCGGTGATCGTCGGGCCGGATGCGCTCTCGGGCTGGCAGAAGTTCGATGACGGCACGTCGTTCCCGTCTGCCTGGGTGCTTGGCGGAGACGGCACGCTTGCCGAATACGGCAACGCGCGGGCGGGTTCCACTGCAGCAACCGCCATCGAGAAGCCGGGCACGTATCAACGCCAGACCACCGGCACGAACTGGCTCGACTACCGCCTGGAAGCGACGCTGCGCTCGACCGACAACGACGGTATCGGGCTCATGTTCCGCTTCGTCGACAACAACAATTACTACCGCTTCTCGATGGATTCGGAGCGTGGCTTCCGTCGCATCGTGAAGAAGGTGAACGGCGTCTACACGCTGCTGTGGGCAGACGCTGTGCCCTACGTGGTCGGACAGAGCTACAACGTTGCGATCACCGCGCAGGGCTCGAACCTGACGCTGGCAATAGATGGTGTGCAGCTGTGGACCGGCACAGACACGAGCCTCCGCCGCGGCACCATTGCGCTCTATGCGTGGGAAGAATCGGCGGCGATCTTCGACAACATCAGGGTGACGAACCTCCGCACGGCGCAGGCGAACGATCCGCCACAGCTCAGCATCGTGAGCCCGGCGAACAACAGCTCGTTCGTCGTGGGCAGCGTCGTTGCGCTGAACGGCACTGCGTTGGACATCGAAGACGGCACGCTCTCGCAGAATATCGCCTGGTCTTCGAGTCTCGACGGGTCGCTGGGCACGGGCGCCACGCTCAACGTGAGCACGCTGCGGATTGGCACGCACGTAATGACCGCGAGCGTGTCCGACAGCAAGGGTGTGGTCTCGACCGCGACGGTGACGATCACCATCGCGCCGCCGTTCAACCAGCCGCCGACGATCAATGTCACGGCGCCCAGCAACGGGGCGACCTTCAACATTGGCACCCCGGTCAACTTCGCGGGCACGGCGAGCGATGCTGAGGATGGCAACATCAGCAACGGCATCAGCTGGACGTCTAGCCGCAATGGCCTGCTGGGCACGGGGTCCAGCCTCACTGTGAGTACGCTCAGTGCGGGCGTTCACACCATCACGGCGAGCATCACCGACAGCGGCATCAAGACCGCGACGGCAACGCGCACGATCACCGTGCAGGTGCCCGGCAACAACCAGCCGACGCTCACACTCACGGCGCCGCTCAACGGCAACGCGTTCGCGGTCGGTCAGCCGGTCGCGTTGAGCGGAACCGCCACGGACACGGAGGATGGCAATCTCACTGCGCAGATCGCGTGGACCTCGAGCATCAATGGGGCTCTGGGCACCGGCGGTTCGCTGAACGTGAGCACGCTGTCGTCCGGCGTACACACGATCACCGCGGCGGTGAACGACAGTATGGGCGGCACGCGCTCGGTGACCTCCAGCATCACGGTGGTGCCAACGGCTGGCGTGCTGTTGCGCGACGACTTCTCCGATAACGCTTTCGACGGCTGGACAGTGACGGACGAAGGCACGGTATCGGCACCGTCAGTGTGGAGCGCGTCGACCGGGGCGCTGCGTCAGACGTCTGATATCTCCAGCACGCCAACGACTGCAGCGACTATTCCGAAGCCCGGCACGTTCAACCGTTACGTAGCGGGCTCCGCGTGGACCAACTACAGCATCACAACCGAGCTGCGCTCCAGTGATGACGACGTTCTGGGCGTGATGTTCCGGTACACGAACACCAACAATTACTACCGGTTCTCGTTGGACGCAGAGCGCGCCAACCGGCGACTGGCGAAGAAGCGTAATGGCACGTGGACGACGATCTGGCAGGACACGACGGCGTTCCAGCTGAACCGCACGTATGTGCTGGAAATCATCGCGAATGGCAGCACGCTCACGGTGAAACTCGATGGCGTGCAGCTCTGGACGGGCACGGACACTCAGGCGCTGACGAGCGGCACCGTCGCCATGTACTCGTGGATGAACACCGGCGCGCAGTTCGACAACGTGCTCGTGCGGAATCTGTCGGTGCCGCTCGCGTCGCGCATACCCTCACGCGCGCCTCGAGTGCCCGATACGCCACGCGAACCCTTGGTCGAGCTGGCAATGGTGTTACCGCGCTTCGGGACAGGGAGCGTCAAATGAACGTCAGGAACCTCTTCGGTCACGCTCTCATCGTGGCACTCGGGCTGTCGGTTGCGGGCGAAGCGCTGGCCGCCCGCACGACGACCTATTTCAGCACCGACGGCCTGGGATCGGTGGTCGCCGCGACGAATGAATCCGGCGCGGTGCTCTGGCGCAAGGACTATGCGCCGTACGGCGAGCAGCTCGATCCTTCCAACAGTAGCGAACGGCTGGCGTACACCGGCAAGCAGCATGACAGCGTCACGGGCCTGACAAATTTCGGCGCGCGCCAGTACGATCCGGAGATCGGGCGCTTCCTCAGCCTCGATCCGATCGGGTTCGTGAAGGAGAACCCGATGAGCTTCAACCGCTACGCATACGCGAGCAACAACCCGTACCGGTACGTCGACCCCGACGGCCAGGCGCCCCAATTGCCGTCCTTCGAGGAATTGTGGAAGAACCATCCGGGTGGCATCACACCGAACGAGGCGTACAGTCGCATCGGCCGGCCGGATGCGCCGGGGTGGGGTGCGGGCAACGCGTGCACCATTCGCATGTGCATGGCGTTTTTCGGCGCCGGCGCGCCGATGGTTCCCGCGCCCGGGTGGAGTCCGCTGTTCCGGGGCCGCGGGGACTACAAGGGCGTGCCCATGATCCTGACGGTGGACCAGTTCGAAAAAGCCATGCGAAACACTTATGGTGCGCCCACGATCAGCATCAAGGGTTCGGACGGCGCCGCCGCCATGAAGGCCTTGGCGGGCAAGAAGGGAGTGATCCAGTTTCATATCACAGGATGGAGCGATGCAACCGGACACTTCGATTTGTGGAACGGCAGCGAGTGCAAGCATGAATGCTATTGGGACACGCACGACCCCAGGGTCAAACTCACGAGTGTCGATCTGTGGGAAGCGCCCTCGACGCCTGAAACGCCTGCAACCCCTTCGGGCAAGTGAGAGGGACGCGAGGCACAGTGCGTTCCGCTTTGGGATCGCGCTCGCCGTCTTCGTGGCCGCGGTATTTCTTGTGGATGCCGCTCAGGCATCTCCTGCCGCTGCGGAGTCGGGGCGCTACACGGCAGGTCCCGCCAACTGTGCTTATTCGCTGGAGCTGATCGACGGCGAGCCGGGGCACCGCACGCTGGCACTGCACGGGCCGATGATGTGCGTCCCTCGGCTCGAGGATGAGGTGGCTGCGATCACCGAGCTGCTGACGAAGCTGCACCAGGACGGCAAGAGCCTCACCGACTTCAGCGTGTTCGGCCTGGGTCGGGTCAGGCCGGGGCCCTGGCAGGAGCGGATGGCTGATTGCTATATCGCGAAATTTGGCGCGGACGACCGGGAGTTCCATAAGGTCGGCCTGAACAACGTGGACCTGTTCAAGAAATGTTCGATCTTTCCGGAGCTCGAGCGCGTGTTCGCAAAGCAAGGCGCCCGCATCCACCTCGACGCCATCGAAAAGCTGGAATGGGTGGTTCTGGCGGATCTCGCAGCCCACCCGGGTTCGGCCCTCAGCCCGGCTTGGGTTCAGGGTCATTCCAGGCACAAGGGCAGAGTGCCGCTGGGAGGCCTGATCTACTTTCAGATCGAACCGGCCGCGAGCGGCATTCCCGTGAAGTGAGCGGGCGTTACGAAAGCGCCGGCTCACTTCTCGCGCGTCAGCACGAGCGGCAGCGGTTTCGGTAACCCGGGCTGCGTCCACGTGCCCGTCATCGTGCTGCCTGCAAGTTCCGCGGTGTACCTGGCGCCGTAGGAAACACCGAACGTGAGCTTTGTGCCGGCGAGCTGAGCGTCCTTGATTGGAAAGCTCATGTACTGTTTCGTGCTATCGAAGACTCCCGCCGTGCGTCCCTGGGCATCCGTCTCGAAACGCACGATCACCGGAAGATTGTTGAGCGTACCGCTCCAGCGGCCCTCGAGTTGTCTGCTCGCCTCGGCCGGCAGCTTGAGGTCAGTCGCTGCCACCGTCGCCGGGACGTATCGGCCTTTCTTCAAGGTGAGCGGCATCTCCGCGCCCAGCTGATTCCACTGCCCCACGATCTCGTCGCCCTTGAGCAGGCCGGCGACCTTGGCGTGAGGCAGGGGCAGCTCGACAGAGAAGTGGCCTTCGTCGAGCACGACGTCTTTGCCCGGCATGTCCTTCACGCCTTGCTCCGGAACATCCAGGCCCACTTGCAGTGTGCCGTCGGTGCCAGTGCTGAAACGCAGGACGATCGTCACCGTGCCACCGCCTACCGTAAGCTTGCCGATCCACTCGCCGCGCAGCACGTCGATGTCTGCTCGCGTCAGCGTGGGCGTTTTGTAGGGCTTCAGGGACAGCGGCAGTTTTCCGCCTTCCTGCGACCACTCGCCCTCGAGAACGCCGTTGCGCAAGGTGCCGGCATAGCCACCGGAGAGCGTCGGCACGTCGAGAGTGAGCCGGTTGTCCGCAAAACTGACGCGCGCCGCGCTCACATTCTTGATGGCGCCGTCATCGGGTGACGCGATGACGGCCGAATATCCGCCGGCGGGCGCCGCCGTGATCACGAACCGAATGGCGATCGTCTTGCCGGGCGCTGCTTCGAGTCGCCCTTGCCAGGTGCCAGCCAGGTTCGTCTGCGCGATCGCAGTCCCGGCCAGCGCCGCCCAGAGCAGAAGCGAATAAAAGAATGTCTTCATGGCAGGTCTCCTTCGGTGGAAGCTCGGGCGTTCCGTCAAACTCATTCGTAGCGCAGCGACGCGACGGGATCGCCGCGCGCGGTGCGCCAGGATTGCAGTGAAATCGTGAGCAACGCGACGGCGCCGGCGCCGAGCGCGGCGAGCAGCAGATAAGCGGGATTCAGCGTGGCTCGATACGCGAAGCCGGCGAGCCACTCCTGCATGGCAAGCCATGCGGCGATCGACGCGACGACAGCGCCACCTGCAATCAACAACAACACGCGCCGTGCGAGCAGCAGGATGACCGCGAGCGTCGAAGCGCCGAGCACCTTGCGGATACCGATCTCCTTCGTACGCTGCTCGGTCGCCGATGCGGCGAGGCCGAACAGGCCGAGGCACGCGACGAAGATGCAGATCGCGGCGAAGAGAGTCGTCAGTTTCATCAGGCGCTCTTCGGAGACGTAGAGCCGGTCGAGCTCCTCGTCGAGGAACGAGTATTCGAACGGGTGACTCGGATCGAGCTGGGCGAACAGCTTCTGGACCTGTTGCAGTGTCTGACGGAGCCCTTCGGGCGCGAGGCTGACGATCATGAGTCGCGCGCCGGCCTCGGGCGGATGGCGGAACATCGCGATCGGCTCGATGCTCGTGCGCAGTGATTTGTAATTGAAATCCCTGACGACGCCGATCACGCGGCCGGCCCCGGACGGGCCCATCCCGATACGCTTGCCGATCGGATCGTCCCAGCCCATCGATCGCGCGAACGTCTCGTTGACGACATACGCGGTGCCGACGTCGGTGAGCAGCCGGCGCGAGAAATCCCGGCCTTTGACGAGCTCGATGCCCATGACCGCGATGAAGTCGTCGCCCACCGGCAGGAGACTGAAGCCAAAATCGGTCAGCTGGCCGTCGTTGTTCTCGACTTTTCCGGCCCCGGCGGGCACATCGCGGCCCATGATCGTGCCGCTCGTCGCGACGCCGAGGACGCCGGGCTGTTTCTCGAGCTCGGTCGCGATGAGTGTTTCGCGCTGAACGAGATCGCGGCCGCGCAGCGTGAGCAGCACCCGGTTGTGCTTGTCGAAGCCGAGTCCTTTGTTGGCGATGAAACGCATCTGCTGACCCATCAGCAGCGTGCACGCGATCACGCCGATCGAGATCGTGAACTGAATGAAGACGAGCGCTTCGCGCAGCCGCAGTCCTCCGCTCGGCTGATAGCGGCCGACGAGTGCCGTGAGCGGCATGAACGAAGACAGATACAGAGCGGGATAGAGCCCGGCCAACAGCCCCACGCAGAGACCGAACGCGAGCACGCCGAGGCCGAGCAGGGGCCCGCCGAAGAGGTCGAGGGTGAGCGTCTCGCCAAACAGCGCGCTGACCGCGGGCAACGACAGCAGCACCTCGACGAGGATCACGCCGAGCACCGTCGCGAGCAGCGCGAACAGCACCGATTCACCCAGGAACTGCGCGATCAGTGAGGCACGTCCGGCGCCGAGAATCTTGCGCAGGCCGATGGCGCGTGCGCGTTGGGCTGCGCGCGCAGTGGCGAGGTTCACGTAATTGATGCACGCAACGCCCAGGATGAACGACGCGACGGCCGCGAACGCATACAGGTAGAAGCGATTGCCGGTCGGCAGGTCGTACGCGAGATCCGCATTCAGGTGGATGCCGGCGAGCGGCTCGAGCCAGCTGCGCCACTGGAGGTTGCCCTGTTTCAGGCCGATCTGCAGGTACTTCTCGCTGAATGCTTCGCTCAACCCGGCGTACTCGCGAGGGTTGGCGCCGTCCGCGAGCACGACATAGGTGTAGTGGAAATTGCCGAAGTCGAACAGGCGCTGCAGACGCTGCGTGAAGTCCGCCGGGACTTCGCCAATCACGCCCTTGTACGACATCAGCGCGTCGTAGCGCAGGTGTGAATTGCGGGGCAACTCTTCGAACACGAGTGTGATGTTGACCGCGCCCCGGCCATCCGTCTCGAGCGTGCGGCCGATCGGGTTCTCGTTGCCGAAGTATCGCTGTGCCATGCGACGGCTGATGGCGATCGACCTGGGCTGTGTGAGCGCCTTGTGCGGATCGCCGTAGACGATCTCGTGCGTGAACACGTCGAACACGTTGTCGTCGGCGAGGTAGACGTCGCCCCAATACGCGACCTGGTCTTCGTGTCGGAACAGCGTCGGGTTCGGGCGGGACACATCGAGGAAGCGGACGTATGACTTGAAGTATTCCGGATGTTCCGCGACGAGCAGCGGGCCCAGGGCGCTCGACGTCACCGCCAGGTTGGAGATGCGGCCGTCGCCGTATTTCAGCTGGTTCGCGATGCGGTAGATGTGCGGGTGATTCACATGATGCCGGTCGTAAGTCAGCTCGCCCCACAGGTACAGGCCGAGCAGGAGGCAGCACGCGAGGCCGATCGCGAGCCCCAGCACGTTCAGGAGTGTGTAGAGCTTCTCGCGCTCGAGCTGTCGCAGGGCGATTTTCAGATAGCGCGTCATGACGGTCGGCCGGGCCGCTGCTCGGCGAGTATCCGGCCATCGAGCATCCGCACCGCGCGCTCGGCGTACGCAGCGTTGTCGGGCGAGTGCGTGACCATCACGATGCTCGTGCCTTCCTCGTGGAGCTTCACGAGGATCTTCATGACCTCGGTGCCGTGCTCCGAGTCGAGATTGCCGGTGGGCTCATCCGCCAGGATCAGGTTCGGCTGATGCACGACCGCGCGCGCCACCGCGACGCGCTGCTGCTGTCCCCCCGAGAGCTGGCCGGGCAAGTGATCGCGGCGGTGGCCGATGTCCATGCGCTCGAGCACGGCGTCGACTTTCGCTTTGCGCTCGCGCGCCGGCGTCTTCGCGTACACGAGGGGCAGCTCGACGTTCTCGTAGACGGTGAGCTCGTCGATCAGGTTGAAACTCTGGAACACGAAGCCGATGTGGCGCTTGCGGATCGCGGCCCGTCTGCTTTCGGGGTAGCGCGACACGTCCTCACCGAGGAACCGGTAGCGGCCCTCGCTCGGTGTATCGATGAGCCCGAGGATGTGCAGCAACGTCGACTTGCCGCAGCCCGAAGGACCCATGATCGAGACGAACTGTCCCGCCTCGATGCAGAAATTCACCGCATCGAGCGCAGTCGTCTCGACGAGGCTCGTGCGGTAGAGCTTCTTCAGGCCTTCGGTTTCGATGATCATCGGGCTCCGGCCGCAGCGGCGGTCATTGAATCGGGAACGGGAATAGGAACGGGGTCGGTGAACTCGAGCTCGTCGACGTCGTTGAACGTTGCGTAGCTCGACGTCACGATGCGGTCGTTCGGTCGCAAACCCTCGAGCACTTCGAGATAACGCGGGTTCTGCCGGCCGAATCGCACCGGGGCGCGATGCGCCGAGCGGCCGTCCGCGGCGATGAGGTAGACCCAGCGGCCGCCCGAGTGCTGAAGAAAACCGCCGCGCTCGACGATCAGGCCCTGTGACGATGCGCCGAAGCTGAGCTCGATCGTGAGCCGCTGACCGCGCCGCAGGTTCGGCGGTGCCGCGGCGGCGAATGCGATGTCGACCGTGAAGGTATCGTTGCTGACTTCCGGGTAGATCCTCCGGACGGCAACGGCGTACGTCTTGTCGTCGAGCTCCATCGTGCCGGGCGTGCCGACCTCGACGCGCGAGAGATAGTACTGATCGATTTTCGCGCGCAGCTTGAATGCGTCGAGCTGGTCGATCTGGCCGATGCGCCGGCCGGGCACGATGTTCTCGCCGACCTGCGCATCGATGCTCGACAGGAAACCGTCGATCGGTGCGCGCACATCGAGGTTGTCGACGATCCGGCGCAGCAGGTCGAGACTCATGGTGAGACGCTCGATGGACTCATTGGCGCGCGCAAGCTGGTTGCGGCCCAGAACGTCCTCCCGCTCGATTCGCTGCTGCAGGAGATCCCGTTTGCCATGCAGGCGCGCGACATCGTTGTGTGTGGCCTCGAGCAACTCTTGCGAGACGGCGCCCTCCGGCCCTAGACGCTGATAACGCACGTAGCGGTTCTCGATTTCAACGATCTGGGACTCGAGATCCAGCAGCGCGTCCTTGAGCTGCAAGCGGCTCTGCGCACGGGTGAGCTGCGTGTTCCGCAGCAGATCCAGGTTCTCGATGAGCCGGGTTTCGGTTTCGATCGCACTGCGCTGCAGATTTGCGTTCGACAGCCGCAGGATCCGCTCACCCTTCGCGATCGGGTGGCCGCCCGCGACGAAGATCTCCTCGACCCGTCCGCCTTCCTGGACATCGAGATAAACGGTTGTCGCGGGCTCGACCCGGCCGTCGACCGGGTAATAATCGCGAAATTCGCCGCGCTCGACCGTCGCAGTCGTGAGCCGCGTCGGCTCGACCCGCAACCTCGTCGCTCCCGAGCGTGTCGCGATCAACAGTATCGCGGCCGCGAAAGCGAGCGTTACGCCGGCGAGCACGGCGGTCCTGCCGGGCGGGAACCGCTTGCGCTCGAGTGGCCGATCCATGGAGGCCTGAGTAGCCATGTGGGGAGACGCTTCGTCAGGCATCCGCGCGGTTGCGAATCCATTTCAAGACTTCCGCGAGCTTCGGGCGGTTGCCGGTGCGTAGCATGGCGATCCTGAAGATCCGGCCTGCCGACGCAAGGAGGATCAGCGCGGTCACGATCATGAGTAGCGTCGCGCCGATCAACTCGGCCCGCGGTGGACCGGCTGCTGCGCGGTTCATCATCGTGAAAGGGGTGTAGAGCGGTATCCACGTGAGGACCGTCGCGAGCGGCCCATTCGGATCGCGGTTGATGGCGAACATCGTGAACAAGGGGACCATCATGATCAGCATGATCGGCCCCTGCAGGTTTTGAGCTTCCTTGAGGCTGTTGCAGAGAGCGCCCGCTGCGAGGAACAGGCCCGCGTAGATCAGATAACCCAGCAGGAAGCACAGCACGAATATCGGAATGAGGCCCGATGCCGCCACGGCATCGAGCGCTGCCTGGATGACGTCGGCGCCGGCACCCCGATACAGACGCAGGGCCACGAACGCCGTCGCGAGCCACGTGCCGACCATCGTCAGTCCGATCGCGGCGATGCCGAGCAGTTTGCCCATCATGATTTCGTTGGGCGTCACGGAGGAGAGCAGCACCTCGGCGATCCGGTTCGACTTCTCCTCGATGGTGTGATTGAGCAGCATCTGCAGGACCGTGAAGAGCGAAATCCAGAGCAGGTACACGAGCCCGATCGGCACGCTGCGGGCGATGCGGTCTGCGGTGCTGACCGTTTCCGTGCCCGCGGCCTTGGCAGGATCGAACGTCCCGACGCGAACGCGCGTGGCCTCGATCTCGCCGACCGCCGCGACATCGACGCCGCGCGCGATGTACAGACGGCGCCTGATTTCCGCGTTCAAGCCGCCGCGGATGAGGTCGGGGAGGTTGTCGACGGTGAGGTTCGTCGACCAGTACTGAATCGCTGCTTCGCTGGCGGTGCCGCGCAGGGCTTCGTCCACCGCGTTGGGCTCGATCAGGAGTGCCGCGAAGAGTCGTGCCTGCCCGTTGTCGAGCGCGAGACGCCGGGCGCCGATCAGATAGGGTTTGAGCTGCGCGAGGATCGCCTCATTGCTCGCGTGGCTGTCGATTTCGCTGGGCAGATCGATGCGCATGAACGCGCGGTTGGGCTCCTTGAACTCGGGCGCGTTGTCGCGAAGCATCGGTCGAAACCGCGCGAGATAGGCCTCTTTGCCGCCGCCCGCGATAAAGGTCTCGACCGCATTCGGATTCGCGAATGAGTCGATCTGCGGATGCTCCCCGGTGCGCAGGTTCTTCCGAACGTATTCTCCGAGCGCTTGTAGCACGGCGCGTTGATGCGCCCACGCGATGGAGCGCTCGATCGAATCGGCGAATACGCCGGATTTGTCGACCACGATGAAGTAGCGCGAGGGCTCCGCCCGGGCAAGCGAGCCCGAGACGCCGATGCCGATGGCTATCATCAGCGGCAGCATGAGGAGGCCGATCCAGAATCCTTTCGTCTTGGCGTTCTCTGCGAACTCGCGCAGTGCGATGAGGAAGATGTATCTCATGCGTGTTCGTCGGGGAGAGCCCCGTCGCCGACGAGCGCCACGAACGCATCGTGCAGGCTCGGCTCGGAATGATCGAACCGGCGCAACACGATGCCGTTCTGGAAGCACTTCTCGAGAATCAGCTGCGCGCTCGTCTGCCCGCGCAGGCGGATTTCCCAATCTTTCGTCGGCCGTTCCCCGAGCGGCTTGATCCCGGCGACGCCGTCGAGCCCGACGAGGGCATCGATGCTGCTTTCGGTGCGGATCAACACGCGCCGCGGAATCGTCGCCTTCGCACCGGCGACAGTGCCGTCGAAAATCTTGCGGCCCTTCACGATCAGGAACAGGTGGTCGCAGATACGCTCCGCGTGTTGCATGACATGCGTCGAGAACAGCACGGTCGCGCCGCGCTGGGCGAGATCGGTGATGAGCTTTTCGAGCACCTGCTGGTTGACGGGATCGAGGCCCGAGAAGGGCTCGTCGAGGACGACGAATTCCGGCTCATGCGCGATGGCGCAGATCACCTGCACCTTCTGGCTCATGCCCTTCGAGAGCGCCTGGATCCGGGTGTCCGCGAACTCGCCCAGGCCATATCGCTCGAGCAGCTCGGCAGCGCGCTGCTTCGCGGCTTTGCGCGACAGTCCCTTCAGCGTGGCGAAGTAGGCGACCGTCGCGGCGGCGGTCATCGCCTTGTAAAGGCCTTTCTCCTCGGGCAGGTAGCCGATGCGCGGCCGGACATCGAGCGCCGAAGAGGCGCCGAGTATCGTGATGCGCCCGCCCGTCGGTTTGACGATGTCGAAGATCATGCGGATCGTCGTCGTCTTTCCCGCGCCGTTCGGCCCCAGAAAGCCGTAAATGCCGGCGCGCGGGACCGTCAGGCTCACATCGTGGACTGCAGTGAGGTCGCCGAAGCGCTTCGTGACGCGCTCGAGCTCGAGCACCGGGCTGTTCATCCCTTTCCCCCTTCGCATTCTCGTCTGCGGGTCTCAATCACGATTCGTGCCAGGCGGGTTTGACTTGTCGTTCAGGCGGTTAGCCATGGCCGGGACGACAGGCTGTTCCATTTCGGAACAGTGACGTGTTTCAATCCAGAACAACTCGAAGAACGCAGGAGAGGCGATGAAGAGCGGCAGCATCCTGATAGTCGACGACGACGCCGATGTACTGCTGAGCGCCGAGCTCGTCCTCAAGAAAGAGTTTCGCAGGGTCGCGACCGAACGCGATCCGCGCCGGCTCGCCACGGCGCTGCGCGGCGAACCCTTCGACGTCGTGCTGCTCGACATGAACTTCACGCCGGGCACGATCTCGGGCCAGGAAGGCGTCGAATGCCTGCGGACGGTCGAGAAGCTGTCGCCCGATACGAAGGTGATCTTCATGACGGCCTACGGCGGGGTCGAGACTGCCGTCAAAGCAATCAAGGAAGGCGCGTCCGATTTCGTCGTGAAGCCGTGGGACAACGAGAAGCTCGTCGCGACCGTCGGCGCCACGCTGCGCTTCAGCCAGGCTGCGCAAACGGTCAAGGGACTGGAGACCCGACAGCGCGAGCTCAGTCGCTACATCGGCACGCCCGAGGTCGAGATCGTGGGAGACTCGCCCGCGATCGAGCGTCTGCTCGGCCAGATTCAGAAAGTCGCGCGCACCGACGCTGCGGTGCTGGTGCTCGGCGAGAATGGCACGGGGAAGGAACTGGTTGCGCGCGCGATCCATCGCGCCTCGGCGCGTGCCGGCCATCCGTTCGTGCACGTGGACCTGGGCGCGGTGCCTGACACCCTGTTCGAGTCGGAGCTCTTCGGCCACAAGAAGGGCGCGTTCACGGATGCGAAGGAAGATCGCGCTGGACGCTTCGAGATCGCCGCCGGCGGAACGCTGTTCCTCGATGAGATCGGTAACCTCACTTTGCCGCTGCAGGCGAAGCTGCTCGGCGTGCTGCAAACGGGCCAGGTCACACGCGTAGGCGCCGATAAGCCAGTGCAGATGGACGTGCGCATCGTCTGCGCCACGAACATGGCGCGCGACGATCTCGTCGACAAACTCAAGTTCAGGCAGGACCTGCTGTATCGGATCAACACGGTCGAGATTCACGTGCCGCCGCTGCGGGAGCGCCCGAACGACATCGGACCGTTGATCGACCACTACGCGCAACGCTTCGCGAGAAAGTACGGCAAGACCGTGGCTGCGGTCGAACCTCGCACTCTGGGCGAGCTGCGCGAGTATTCGTGGCCCGGTAACGTTCGCGAGCTCGTGCATGCAGTCGAACGCGCGGTGATCATGGCGGAGGACTCTTCGCTACACCTCCAGGATCTGCTCGTCGAGCGACGCACCGTCGCGCCCCCGCAAGATCCACAGAAGGAGCTGAATCTCGAAGCGCTCGAGAAAGCCGCGATCCGTCAGGCAATCGCCAAGCACGCCGGCAATTTGAGCAGAGCTGCGCAGGAGCTGGGTCTCGGCCGAACGACGCTCTATCGAAAGATGGCCCGGCATGGGCTTTGAGAATTTCCGGCTGAATGTGCTGGTGAGGGCCTTGCTGTTGTTCGGCCTGATCGTCCTCGCGGCCTGGGGTGCAACTCAAACCGCGTGGCAGGTCACGCCGATCGCCTGCGGGATTCTCGCTGTAGTGTTGCTCGTTGAGCTGGTTCGTTACGTCGAATCCGTGAATCGCGAGTTTGCGCAGTTCCTCTCGTTCGTTGCACACGACGACTTTGCCGCGAGCCCGCCGCTCGCGCGCAGGGGCAGGGTGTTTCAGGAGCTCGACTCGGCCTATCGGCTGCTGGCCGGAAAATTCCGCAGCCTGAATCTGCAGCGCGCCGCGAACCATCAATATCTCGAAGCGCTGGTGGAACACGTGAGCATTGCGCTCATCTGCCTCGACGGCAACGGCGCGGTCACGCTGATGAACCGCGAGGCGAAGGCGCTGTTCAAGGCGCCGCATCTCACGAGCCTGAAATCGTTCGGTCGCATCGACCCGAAGCTACCGGACGCGATCGAGGCGCTCGCCGACAGCGGACGTGCGCTGGTCGCCATCAAGATTGCGGGCGAGGCCTTGCAGCTCGCGCTGTTCGCGACCGAGTTCGAGCTGCTCGGCGAGCGCTACAAGCTCATCTCGTTCCAGAACATTCGCGATGAGCTCGAGCAGCGCGAAGTCGAGTATTCGCAGAAGCTGATCAAGGTGCTCACGCACGAGATCATGAACTCGGTGACGCCGATCATTTCGCTCACCAAGCTGATCCGCGATCGCTTGGTGGACGAGCAGACCGGCGAGCTCGCGGTGCAGAAGCTTGCGAGCGACGAGCAACACGATCTGGCGCGTGGCCTCGCCTCCATCCATTCTCGCGGCAGCGGATTGCTGAAGTTCGTGCAGGCCTACAGCGTGCTGACCAACTTGCCGCGGCCGAGCCTCGCGGAAGTGGACGTCGCGGTGCTGATCGACCGAGTGCACGCGCTGATGGCGCCAGTGCTCGATGCCGAGGGCGTGGGCCTGGACGTTCAGGCCGTCGGTGCGCACATGGTCGTGCGCGCGGATCCGCAGCAGATCGAGCAAGTGCTGATCAACCTCGTGAAGAACGCGGCCGAGGCACTCGCGGGTCGCGATGGAGGGCGCGTCATTCTGCGCGGTGTGCGCGACGACCGCGGCAAGGTGCTGATCCAGGTGATCGACAACGGGCCCGGCATCGACACGGCGCACGTGGACGACATTTTCCTGCCGTTTTTCACGACGAAGCGCAACGGCAGCGGCGTCGGTTTGAGCGTGTCGCGACAGATCATGGCGCTGAACAAAGGCTTGCTGACCGTTGAGACGGCGGTGGGCCGAGGCAGTGAGTTCACGATCCGGTTTCGGTGAGGGGCGGTCCGCGCTCGCTTCTGACTACGATCGACAGGCCGCCCCGAGCAACAAAACGCTGCTCGGGGCGGTTCGATCACACTGCTCAGAACGTCACACGCACACCCAACGTGTAGTACCGCCCCATCGTGTCATACAACGTCGAGTTGGTCTGGAACCCGATGAGCGACGCACCGGGGATCAGTGGCGGATCCTTGTCCAACACGTTCGCGACGTTGAGATACACCTCCGGCGCACCGCCGACATTCTCCAGGCGATAGCGGGCGCCGAGGTCGATCGTCAGCATGCTCGGAACATCTTCGAAGCGCGGATCGATGTCACCGGGCTGATACGTGGTGTTGAACTTGCCGCTCGACACCCAGCGCGCGATGGCATTGACCCCAACCGGCCCGTGATCGTAGTTCGCGGTGCTGCTGACGAGCCACTTCGCGTAGCCCAGCGTCATGTCGCCAACGCGATCGGAGTACGTCGAGCCGGACGTGCTCGGCGTGGTGGTCGACTGCTCGAGCAGCCGGGTGCCGATCAGACGAAACGTCGCGTTGCCGTCGGCGACATTCGTGCGATAGGTGAGATCCAGGTCGACGCCGCGTGTCTTCGCTTCGCTCAGGTTTTGCGTCGGCAGGCGCACGACCGTGAGTGTGCCGTTGCTCCGGATCAGCAGCGCGCAGAACTGCTGTTGCCCGAGCGCACAGCGGTCGATGGTTTCCTGCGCACCGACCGAAGCGAGCACGTCCTCGATTTCGATGTTGTAGTAGTCGACCGATGCGCCAAACCCTTTCAGCCACTCCGGCTCATAAGTGAGGCCGACTGTGGTCGTGTCTGCCTTCTCCGGCTTGAGGTCAGGATTGCCGGCGAGCGCTGTGGGCACGCTCACGGATGCATTGCCATTCACGCGGTCCACGACGATGACGTTCGGGCTGAGGCTGTCCTTCGCATACAAGTCACCGATGCCGGGCGCGCGGATGTCACGCGATCGTGTCGCGCGGAACAGCAGCTCGTCGATCGGGCGATAGGTGAGGCCGACTTTCCACGTTTCGACCGTACCACTTTGCGAGTAATCGGTGACGCGGCCCGCGGCGTTGAGGTCCAACGACCTCGCACCGGGCAGATCCTTGGCGAGCGGCACCAGCGCTTCGACGAAGCCTTCCTTGACGACATAGGAGCCGCTCGTCTCGAGCAGGTTCGTCGTCGCCCAACCGCCGACTTTCGGTGGCAGGACCGACGCGGGGACGTTGCGCACGCCGGTGAAGTCGATCGTATTGTGGGAGATCGCGTCCGACTGGGTTTCGCCTTTCAACTCGCGCCACTCGACGCCCGCGCCGAGTCCGACAGGACCCGCCCACGACGAGAACGGTTGCCCGTTGACGCTGGCGGCGAAGTTGTCCTGCTCCATGATGTTGTAGTTCCACGGAGTGCCGCCGCCGTGAATATAAGCAAGGGCTTCCGCAGACGCGGAGTTGGCACCCATCGGGTTCAGCGGCACGCAATTGCCGTACGCCGTTGGATTGGCGAGCGCGCTGTAACACGCGGTCGATCCATCCGGCGCGGTGACCGCATCGGTCGCGCGATACAACCGTTCCAGATTGATCTGGTCGCGATAGACCACGCCGAATGCCGTGCGGCCGTGTTCGTAGTGCGCATCCCACGCCCAGGTTTCGCCGAAATGGCCCCGCGCGCCGGTGACGGCCTCCCAGGTTTCGTAATTCGTATCGGTGTCGATGACACCCCAGGATTTCGGCGTCGTATTCAGCGCGAACGTGTTGACGCCCAGATTCGACATTCGCGCCTGCAGGGAAGCGGGAATGAACGGATTGCCGCTCTGGATGTTGAGAGCGGTCGAGCCGTAGAAATAGGGCGGCGTCTGCGCATAGAGGGACTCGGCGCGGCTGAACGTGCCTTGAACGAACACTTCCGTGCTGTCGTTGAGATCGAAGGCCGCGTGCAGGAAACCCACTTTGTTATCGAGCGGCGTGATGAAATTCACCACGTCGCCCATCAGGTTGCCGCTGCCGCCGACTTGCAGGTTCGTGGTCTTGTTCTGGCCGTATACGAACGGCACGGGTTCACCATTGCTGTCGAACGAAATGCCTTGCGCGGCAGTCACGAGCGGGCCAGAGATAATGGCTCCGCCGTAGGAGGCGTTCGCTTGCGTTACGCCGCACGCGATCGTCTGGCGCGGATTGGTCGGCGACATTGTCGCAGGCGTCACGCCCGGAATCGGGATGAGTGCGCAGTACTGATTCGCCCAGCCGCGGTTCTGCTGATACGCGGAGTTCGAGTGGCGCCAGTCGAACGACCCGACCACGTGAAGACGATTGTCGAAGAACGAGTCTCCGCCGATCAGCGAGAGCTTGTAAGACCCGCCATCTTCATCGTGCGCGGACTCGCCACCGTTCAGGTCGACTTTCAGCCCTTCGAAGCGCGTGTTGAGGATGAAGTTGGTGACACCTGCGACGGCGTCTGAACCGTAAGCGGCCGAAGCACCCCCCGTGACCACGTTGACGCTCTGGATGAGTCCTTGCGGCAGCAGGTTGATGTCGATATTGCCCGCGATGTTACTGGGCACGACGCGACGACCATCGAGCAATACGAGATTACGGGTCGGGCCGAGATTGCGAAGGTTGAGAAAGCTGCCGGGCCCGAGTGTGCTGCGCCCGCCGATCGATTTCGGCGTGGTGGACGTGCCCATCGACGGCAGCAACGCCAGCGCTTGCGCAACCGATTGCGGATTGGCTTGCAGTAACTCGTCGCTGGAGAGCGCAGTTACTGGAGTTGGCGACGACATGCCTTCGCGAATGACTCGCGAGCCGGTGATCACGACGTCCTGAATCGGCTCGTCGGACGACGGTTGTTCCTGTGCGTGAACTGCGGTGCTGGCGCTTGCCGCGATGGCTGCAGTGACTGCAGCGGCGATCAGCTTGCGATGGCGAGGAAAGGGAATACGGACTCGGTTGCAGGAAAGATACATGCGCCCCTCTTCGAAGTTTCGATCTGCGGGCTCCTTATATCGAAGGTTTCTCTCGCATGACTGAGCGACTCCGTCGCGCGCCGCGTACCGGTTAGCCAATCCGCAGAGTGGCGACGAGTGTGAAAGCGCTACGAATCGTGAGGGAGTTTTACGGTGGCCCGCCCGAGCGTGGCGCAATGATCGCGTCGCGCCCCGGTTTCGCATCGGGATCGGACACGTCGCGGCACTCTCTCCACGACATCATCTTTGTGCATCGCGCGTAAGGCCTGCGTTTTCCCCTCTACAAATCACAGCATAGCGAGATGCCGTACGTATCCCCCCGCGCTGCGTTGATGACACGATGCCGGTGGCGCAGCGTTTGGCGCGGCGTGCATCGACGTCGATACATCGAGGAGACGCGTAATGCTGGACTGGCTCAGAGGGACCACGCGCGTCGCGCGCCGCGGCAGCGCACCGGAACTGAAGCAAGCCAGAGCGCCACTGATGATGCAACTCGAGCAGCGCATCATGTTCGACGGTGCCGCTGTCGTGACAGCAGCCGGTATCGCTGCCGAAAGCCACGCTGCAGCGGCTGACCACCAAGCTTCCGAAGCCAACCACGACGAGACCGCCGCGCACGCATCCATTGCGGCGCCGGTGCTTGCGCCGGGCGCGACGACGGGTCAGCGCCACGAAGTCATCTTCATCGCCAGCAGCGTGACCCGCTATCAAGAGCTGGTGGATGCCGCGAAACCTGGCACGGAAGTGGTGGTGCTCGACGCAAGCAAGAACGGCTTGCAGCAGATCGCCAATTACCTCGACGGTCGCACGCAAGTCGATGCCATTCACATTCTCAGTCACGGGCAGCAGGGCCAGATCACGCTCGGCACGCTGAAGCTCGATCAGCTCGCCCTCCAGAAGAATGCTGCGACGCTGGCGCGCATCGGCGATTCGTTGAGCGAAGACGGGGACATCCTGCTGTACGGCTGCCAGGCTGGCGGCGGCGACGCGGGTGCCCGATTCATTTCCCAGCTCGCGACACTCACGCGGGCCGACGTAGCCGCTTCCACCGATAACACCGGCGCCGCGAGCCTGCTCGCGAACTGGAACCTGGAAGTGACGCGCGGCGAGGTGGAGCACGGCAACCCGTTTGCCGCCGACGCACTCGCTCACTATCAGTACGTGTTGCCGACCACGCTGGTGGCCGGTGACATCGCCGTGCTCGGATTCAATGCGGACGATGACGATTCCGCTACCGATCTCGACGGCGATGGCAGGTCTGACATCCGGTGGGCCGTCGTGTCCCTGGTGAATCTGGATGTCGGCACTGTCGTCAACTTTACCGATGCCGGCATCAAGGAAGACGGCACCTTCTTCGTCAATTCCGCCAACGAAGGCCACCTCACGTGGACGCTGACGAGCGCGGTCAGTGCCGGCACCGTTCTGGTCATGGACACCGCGGACGGTTCCAACTTCAACGACCTCAACGGCGTCACTGCCGGCACGGGCGGCCTGTCGGATTACGGTGCGGTGATTGGCGGCATTGGCGGCACGCCGGCAGGAGCCAACACCACAACACCCGGCGCCGGCGATCAAATCATCGTTTATCAGGGCACGGCGGCAACCACCACGGGCGCGACGTTCATCTATGCGCTGAACACTTCTCAGAACGGCCTGCTGACCGGCAATGGCGTGTGGCAGACCAGCGGCGCGGTGACGACTCAACAACAGTCCTACCTGCCGGCCGGTTTGACTAATGGCCTCACTGCACTTGCGCTGACGACGAATGTTTCGGGAGCCTCCAGCGGCACGGGTGCCGTCGGTTCACCTAATTACGGCTTCGATAACATGGTGTATCAGGACACGCAGACCGGCACCAGGACACAGCTTTTGGCCGCCATCGGCGATCCCAGCAATTGGGCGGGGAACGACACTGTTACTTTCAACATCGGAGTGGGCCCCGGTTTCAGCTTTGCCGGGGATTTCACAGTAACCGCGGCCAACTCCGCGCCTGTCATCGGCAACCTCAGCGGCGATAGCGTTGCATGGGCCGGTGCGGGCGGCACCGTTGTGCTCGATCAAGGGGCCAACGCAGCGTTGTCCGATGCCGAGCTCGGCGCTCTCAACAGTGGTAACGGAGACTGGAGCGGCGGACGTCTGGCCGTGCAGCGCTCCGGTACGGCGATCTCCGCCGATACGTTTGGGTTTGCCACGTCGGGTGCCTTGTTCACCGTCTCGGGCAGCAACTTGCAGTCGGGCGGACTGACGTTTGCGACCTACACAAATAGTGGCGGCTTGCTCACAGTCACCTTCACCAGCAGCGGCACTGCTGCCACCACTGCATTGGTGAACGACGTCGCGCGACACGTCAATTACCGAAGTGACACGCCGGCCGGTGACGCGGCTATCCGCTTCACGCTCAGCGACGGCGCGCTGAGCACCACTGCTGACACTACAGTGTCCAGCGACACGATCTTCGTCACCAATTCGACCGACACGGCGACCATCGACATCACCAACGGTGTCAGCTTCAGTGAGGCGGTGGGGATTGCCGCGGCGGACGTCACGGGTAGCCAGGTCATCACTTTCGCAAGCTCTCTCGCGAGTACCACGTTGGGCGTGAGTGGCGTAACGCTGAACGAGAGCCTGACGTTCGACATGGACGCGGCGAGCGGCATGTCGTTGATAACCGGCGCGATCAGCCTCTCCAGCGGAACCACGCTCACGCTGAGCAACGGCGCGACCGATACCGCCACGGTGTCCAGTGCGTTGAATGGGCTCGGCGCCATGACGAAAGCAGGCGCCGGCAACGTGACGCTGTCGAACGTCGGTAACACGTATTCGGGCACCACCACGGTGTCTGCCGGCACGCTGACCGTGTCTGGTGGTGACGCCATCGCGACAGCCAGCAACGTCGTTGTAAACGGCACGCTGACGCTCTCGAGCAGTGAGACGGTTGGAAATCTCTCGGGGACGGGAGCAATCAATCTGGGCAGCAGCACGCTGAACAGCACGATTACTGCCGACACGACTTTCTCGGGCGCCATCACCGGTACGGGCGGCGTCAGCGTCAGTCAATCCGGGGCGGCCACGCACGCACTGACACTTAGCGGGAGCAGCACTTATACCGGTCCAACAAGTGCCACCAGTTTTGGCTGGCTGAAATTGGACGGAGATGCCTCGGTCTCCAGCAGCAGCGCGCTGCAATTCGACAACTCTTCCAGGATTACCCTGTTATCGAATCAGACCGTCGCCAGCATCAACAGCAGCGCCGGCACCGCGAGTCTCGAGCTGGGAAGCTTCACGCTGACAACCAGCGGCAATGCGAACACCACGGTCGCAGGCGTTGTTGCCGGCACAGGAGCGCTGGTCAAGCAGGGCACTGGCACCCTGACCCTGTCGGGCGCCAGCACCTACACCGGTACGACCACAGTATCGGCAGGCACTCTGAGCCTGAGTGGCGGTACCGCACTCAATGACATCACTGCAGTCACTGTTGCATCCGGCGCCACGCTGAATCTCGCCGCGAGTGAAGCCATTGGATCGTTGGCGGGTGCAGGCTCGGTCAGTATGGGCGGCAATGTCCTCACGACCGGCGGAAACAACACCAGCACTACGTTCAGTGGTGGCCTCTTCCTGGGTAGCTTCATCAAGGCAGGCAGCGGCACATTCACCCTGAGTGGAACCAACAACTACGGCGGCACCAACGTGTACGGGGGCACTTTGAGCGTTGCGAGCGACGCTAATCTTGGCGTCGCCACGATCACGCTGGCAACGGGCGGCACTCTCGCCGTGACTGGTGCAACGGTCATCGACAACGCGATCACGTTCAGTGGTGCGGCCACGGTGAACAGCAGTGCCGATGCGACTTTGTCCGGCAACATTGACGGTGCGGGCAGCCTCACGAAAACCGGTGCGAGCGGGCTGACTCTTTCCGGCACCAACATTTACGCGGGCGCTACTACAGTGTCAGCGGGCACGCTGTCCGTTGCCAGTGACAACAACCTCGGAAGCGGCACCCTCACGCTCGCATCGGGCACTACTCTCGCCGTAACCGGCGCGGCGGATATCGACAATGTCGTCACGCTGTCCGGCGGCAATGCGACGGTGGACACCGGCAATGCCGTTACGCTCAGTGGCGCTATCGGCGGAGCAGGCGGGTTGATCAAGACCGGCGTGGCCTCCCTGGCGTTGTCGGGCGCCAATAGCTTCACTGGAAACGTCACTCTGTCGGCCGGCGGGCTGTACTTGACCGGCAGCGCCGCCATCAACGATAGCAGCGCGGTTACGACGGCGTCTGGCACGACGATTACGCTGTCTGCATCGGAAACCATCGGATCGCTTGCTGGCGCGGGAAACGTTCATCTCGGTAGCAGCTCACTCACGATGGGCGGTGACAACAGCAACACCAGTGTCAGCGGGAATATCAGCGGTACCGGAAATCTCGAGAAAACTGGCACGGGCGTGCTGACGCTCACCAACGCAGGTAACTCAGCAAGCCTGTTCGGAGGCATCAATGTATCGAACGGCACGCTCTCGGTGGGCAACGACAACAATCTGGGCAGCGACACGCTGATACTGGCGAACGGCAGCACGTTGGTTGTGACGGGCGCAACCACGATCGACAACGCTGTCGCACTGAGCGGCGGCACGGCGACTCTCCACATCGATGCGAGTGTCATCTTGTCTGGCAATGTGACCGGTGGGGGAGGGCTGACCAAGATCGGCGCCTCCACTCTCACGCTGAGTGGTACCGACGACTATACCGGCGCTACCAACGTGAGTGCCGGTAGCCTGCTGGTGAATGGCGCGCTGTCCGGTACGTCGAGTGTCATGGTGGCTTCGGGCGCAACGCTCGGCGGCAGCGGCAGCATCGCTGGCAACACGACCGTCAACAGCGGCGGCACGCTCTCGCCGGGCAACAGCCCCGGCATTTTGACCTTCAACAGCAATCTGACCATGGCCTCGGGTAGCACGTTGTTCGTCGAGATCGACGGCGCCACTGCAGGCACCGGCTACGATCAGGTGGTCGTCAACGGTACGGTCGATATCAGTGGCGCCACGCTGTCAGTGACGCACGGGTACACAGCGGGTAATGGCGATGTGTACGCCATCATCGTCAACGATGCAGCCGATGCCGTGACTGGAAACTTCACCGGCTTGAATCAAGGCGCCACGTTGACGGCGGGCGGTGACTCGGAACAGCTCACCGTGAGCTACGTGGGCGGGACAGGCAACGACGTGACGCTGGCCGCGCCTGTCTACCCGACAGTCACGTCGATCACGTCGGCCGTATCCGATGGCAATTACGGCATCGGCAATGTGGTGACCGTTGTTGTGAATTTCAGCGAAGCGGTGTTCGTCAGCAGCGGCACGATCCAACTCACACTGGAAACGGGAGCCACCGACCGGACGGCCAGCTATGTCTCCGGCAGCGGTACCTCAACTCTTCTTTTCAATTACACAGTCCAGGCAGGCGACAACTCGATCGACCTCGACTACGTGAGCACCGCAGCGCTGGCCGCCAATGGAGACACCATCCGGAGCGGTAGCTCTAACGATGCGATCCTTACGCTAGCTTCACCCGGGTCTGCCGGCTCTCTCGGTGCCAACGCAGCGATCGTGATCGACAGCGTACGGCCCACCGCCACCATCGTCGTTGCGGATGACGCGCTTGCAGCCGGCGAGACTTCACAGGTCACGATCACCTTCAGTGAAGCGGTCACCAATTTCGACAATGCAGACCTGACGATCGCGAACGGCACGCTGACTGCGGTGGGCAGCACCGATGGTGGCAGGACGTGGACGTCGACCTTCACGCCGACAGGGAATGTCACTGACACGACCAACCTCATTACGCTGAACAACGCAGGTATATCAGACGCCGCGGGCAACGCCGGAGCGGGCACGACTGACTCAAACAACTACGCCATCGACACGCACGCACCGGTTGTCGCTTCGGTTGCCGTGCCAGCCGATGGCACTTACGTGAAGGGGCAGAACCTGGACTTCACGGTCAATCTGGACGAGGCCGTGATCGTCGATAGCACAGGCGGCGTGCCACGGATTGCCGTCACGCTGGATACCGGCGGCACGGTGTACGCGAGCTACTTGAGTGGTTCGGGCAGCGCGTCGCTGGTGTTCCGCATGATCGTTGCGGACGGCCAGAAGGATGCCGACGGGATCAGCCTTGGGAATGCGATAGAAACGAATGGAGGCAGCGTTCGCGATGCCGCCGGCAATGATACGGTTGTGACGCTCAACGGGGTGGCGAGCACCGGCGGAGTTCGGGTTGATGCGCAGCCCGTCGACACCACGCCGCCGCCGGACCCAACACCGGACCCGATCCCCGATCCGACGCCCGATCCGATTCCCGACCCAAGGCCAGATCCAACTCCGGATCCGATCCCCGACCCGACGCCGGATCCAACACCCGACCCCACCCCGGCTCCGGGGCCTGTGCCTCCCACGATCCTGACCGATCCGCGCGAAACGCTACCGGTGCGGGCGAGCTATGGCAGCGATTCGACAACGTCCAACTATTGGGCGACGGCCGCCGCTTCCGCATTCGCGGCCGGATCCCGTCCGCTGCCCTCGATATTCGATCTGCAGACCGACTTCTCGCGCGATCTCTCCTCGAGCGGATTCTCCGCCGCACCGTCGCTGATCAGCCTCGAGCTCGGTGCCGGTCGAACCCTGGACGTCGCAATGCCGTGGCGCCCGAGCGATCTCGCAGACTGGAGCGTCGTCGAACTGCGCAGCAGCGACGGCAGCGAGGTTCCCGCATGGCTGCACTACGACCTGACCACCGGCATGCTCCACGGCGAGCCCCCTGCAGGCTTCCACGGCGTGCTGCTGATCCAGCTGGTCGTCACCGATAGCCACGGCCAGCACGTCATCGGAACGATGCAACTGCACGTCAAGGAAGCGCGTGAGCGCGACGCAGACAAGCACACGAAGTCGCCGGTCAGGCGAGCGGCAACAAAGCCCGGCCTCGATGCGCAGTTCGCTCGTCACGTCCGCAGCATCCCGCTCGACGCAGACATCGCCGCGCTGCTGCGGCAAAGCGGTTGGATGACGACTGCCCAGCGCGCGCGGCCCTCGCGCTGACTCCCAGAAGCGAAACCCCGATGCTGCATCTCTTGAACGCCAATCGACAATCACTCGCCGGCAACGAAATGAATCGCGGAGAAGCACGATGCTGAACTGGGTCAAAGGCAATCCGCACACCGGTGCGTGTGCTCGTGCGACGAGGCTGAAGCAAGCCAGGCCGATATTGCCGAAGCAAGCCAGGCCGCCCCTCATGATGCAGCTCGAGCCGCGCATCATGTTCGACGGCGCAATGGCGGTCGCGGCGGCGGAAACCGTGCATGCAGCCGATGCGCATGCGCTCACCGATGCCGCTCACGCAACCACCGAGAGGGTGATCCAGGCTCCCGGACCGGCAGCAGTGCCGCCGCCGGCGACCGACAACGCGCGTCACGATGTCGTATTCGTCGACGCCCGCGTCGCTGATTCCGGCCAGTTGCTGCAGGGAGTTGCGGCGGGCACGTCGGTTGTCTATCTGAACCGCCAGCAGGATGGCCTGCAACAGATCGGCGAGTATCTCACGCAGCACAACGGCACAGACTCGATACAGATCATCGCGCACGGTGAGAGTGGCGATTTGTGGCTCGGTAATGCCTACCTGTCCTCCGATAACCTCAACGAGCATGCGGGCGCGCTCGGTAAGATCGGCAGCGAGATGCGGGCAGGCAGCGACATTCTCATCTACGCCTGCGACACGGCTGCTGGCGACAAGGGCATGGCTTTCGTTGGTTCGTGGGCGAGCCTCACGGGTCGCGACATCGCTGCTTCCAGCAATCGCACCGGTGCCAGTGGCGACTGGAATCTGGAAATCAGCGTCGGCAGCATCGAGTCCACGCCTGTGCTCGCTGCCTCTTCGGAAGCGGCGTACGCGCACGATCTTGCACTCATCACTGTTACGAGCAGCGCCGACTCCGGCGTCGGCAGCCTGCGCAACGCCATTGCGAGCGCGACACCAGGCGACACCATCACTTTCAATCCGACGAACATGGGCAGCTCGACCATCCTGCTCTCGTCGGGTCAGCTCACCATTTCGAAGAACCTGACTCTCGATGGAGATCTGGACAACAACGGCACGCCAGACATCACCGTGAGCGCCAACAAGGCCAGCCGGGTTTTCAGTATCAGCGGCGGCAGTACTGTGACCTTCAGCGGACTGATCATCACGAGAGGCGTGGTCGTCGGTAATGGCGGTGATGCGGATGCGGCGGGAGGCAGCGGCCTGGGTGGCGGGATTTTCAATAGCGGCAACCTCACGATCCTCGACAGCACGATCACCCGCAACCTGGCTTCCGGCGGCGGGGGCGGCGGCGGAAGTGGCGTTTACTCGTTCGAGGTGGGCGGCGGCGGCGGCGGGGGCGCTGGCGGTTCCTCGACTCAGACGGGTGGGATTGGCGGAGCAAATCCGAACGCGACAGTCGGTGCAACCCCGCCGGTCGGCGATGGTGGAGGTAATGGAGCCGGCGGGTCAACGGGTGGCTACGGCGGCAGTACGGGAGGTGGAACCGGTGCATACCCCGGTAGCCCTTATTCGGACGGCGGCCAGGGTGCAACGGGATACACCACCACAACTTTCGACGACATCGGCGGCGGTGGCGGCGGGGCAGGCAGGGGAGCCGCGGGCGGAGCGGGCGGTGACGCGGCAGGGGGAATCTATAACGCTGTCGGCGGCTCAATCACTATTCTCCGCTCCCGTATCACCAACAACATCGGGGCGGGCGGTGGCGGTGGCGGCGGTGTTTCCACTTATCAATTCGCCTACAACAGCACGTACATCGGCGACGGTGGAGCAGGCGGTAGTGGCATTGGCGGCTTCTGGAATGCGGGCACGGCCAGGATCGACAGCGCGACTTCGTTCTCGGGAAATGATGGCGCCGGCGCCTTCGGAGGGTCAGCGGCCGGTGGCCCCAATGTGTCGGGGGCTCACGGCGAGGACGTCAACAACACGCTCAATACCGGAGCGCTACTGACCAACTACGCCCCCACCAACTCCGCGCCTGCGATCGGCGGTCTCAACGGAGACAGCGTTGCTTGGGCCGGCGCAGGCAACACCGTCGTGCTCGATGCGGGCGCAGACGCAGCGTTGTCCGATGCTGATCTCGACGCGCTCAACAATGGTAATGGTGACTGGAACGGCGGCGGTCTGGCCGTGCAGCGTTCCGGCACGGCCATCTCCGCCGATACGTTTGGCTTCGTCACGTCTGGTGCCCTCTTCACAGTCAGTGGTACCAGCGCGAGCGGCAACCTGCAGTCGGGTGGGCTTACGTTTGCGACCTACACGAATAGCGGTGGCTTGCTGTCCGTTGCCTTCACGAGCAGCGGGACTGCTGCGACCACGGCGTTGGTCAACGACGTCGCGGAGCACATCACTTACCGAAACGATACGCCGTCCGGCGATGCGGCCATCCGGTTCACACTCAGAGACGGTGCTGTGAGCGTCACTGCCGACACGACAGTGACCAGCGACACTATCTTTGTCACCAACGCGACAGATACGGCCGCCCTCAATATCACCAACGGTGTCAGCTTCAGTGAGGCGGTGGGGATTGCCGCGGCGGACAGCACGGGTAGCCAGACCATTGCGTTCGCGAGCTCGCTGGCGAGCACCACGTTGGTGGTAAGCGGCGTAACGCTGAACGAGAGCCTGACGTTCGACCTGGACGCGGCCAGCGGCATGACGTTGACGGGCGGCGCGATCGACCTTGCCAGCGGAACCCTCACCGCCAGGATCGGCACGGCCCGCAGCGCTACGGTGTCGAGCAGATTGAGCGGGAACGGCGCCTTCACCAAAGAGGGCTTCGGCAATTTGACACTATCGAACGCCGGTAACACTTATTCGGGCACTACCACGGTGTCCAGCGGAACGCTGATCGTCTCTGGCGGTGATGCCATAGCGACAGCCAGCAACGTCGTTGTAAACAGCACCCTGACACTCTCGGGCAGCGAGACAATCGGCAATCTTTCCGGGGCGGGATCAATCAACCTGGGCACCAACACGCTGACCAGCACGATGACTGCCGACACCACGTTCTCCGGCAACATGAGCGGTAGTTCCGGCGGATTCACTGTCACTGCAGCCGCTGCGGGCCACGCACTTACACTGAGCGGTACCAACACTTACACCGGTGCAACGAGTGCTGCGGGCTCCGCTGAACTGAAGCTGAGTGGGGATGCCTCGGTTTCCAGCAGTAGCACGTTGCAATCCACCGACTTTTCCATAGTCACTCTGCTCTCGGATCAGACGGTGGCTGGCCTGATCATGTCCAGTGGCGCGGCCGTCATCGATCTCCGGAGCTTCACGCTGACAACCGGCGGCGACAATACGAGTAGCACAGTCGCAGGCGTTATTTCCGGCACCGGTGCGCTGATCAAGCAGGGCACTGGCACCATGACCTTGTCGGGCGTCAACACCTACACCGGTACGACTACAGTGTCTGCCGGTGGCCTGACCCTGCGGTTCGGCGCGGCACTCGATGACAACAGTGCAGTCACCGTTGCATCAGGCGCCACCCTGAGTCTTGCCGATGATGAAACCATCGGGTCGCTGACGGGTGCAGGCTCGGTGAGCATGAACGCGAATATGCTGACGACGGGTGCAGACAACACCAACACCGAATTCAGTGGCGGCATCTTTCTCGGTAGCTTCACCAAGACAGGCAGCGGCACATTCACCCTGAGTGGAACCAACAACTACGGCGCAACCACGGTGAGCGGCGGCACTTTGAGCGTGACGAGCGACGCCAATCTGGGTGCCGCCGCCATCACGCTGGAAGCAGGTACTACTCTCGCGGTGACCGGCGCGACGACTATCGACAACGACACCACCACGCTGTCAGGCGATGCCACGGTGCAGGCCGACGACGCCGTGACGCTGAGTGGCGTCGTCGGCGGAGCAGGCGGATTGATCAAGACCGGGTCAGGTACGTTGACGTTATCGGGGGCCAATAGCTTCACCGGTAATATCGCTCTGACCGCTGGCGGACTCAGGTTGAGTGGCGGCGCCAGTATCGACGACGGCATCGCGGTGACGACATTGTCTGGCACCACGCTTACGCTGGCTTCCTCGGAAACTATCGGATCGCTCGCAGGCGCCGGTGACGTCGATGTCGGTACCAGCTCACTCACGGCTGGCGGCGACAACACCAGCACCAGTATTGGCGGCACCATCAGCGGTACCGGCGATTTCATCAAGGCAGGCAGTGGTGTGCTCACGCTCACGAACGCGGGCAATGGAGCGGGCCTGTTGGGCATCACCGTGTCCGGCGGCACGTTGTCGGTGGCAGGCGGCGGAAACCTCAGCAGCGGCTTGCTGACCTTGGCGGGCGGCAGCACATTGGCGGTCACGAGTGCAGCCACGATCCCCAACGCCATCGCACTCAGCGGTGGCACGGTGAGTTTCGACATTGGGGCTAGTGTCACCTTCTCCGGCACCGTCACCGGCGGAGGAGGGCTGACGAAGATCGGCACTTCCATCCTGGCGCTGGATGGTGCCGACGCCTATACCGGCGCTACAGACGTGAGTGACGGTAGCCTGCTGGTGAATGGTGCGCTGTCAGGTACGTCGAACGTCACGGTAGCTTCGGGTGCCACCCTCGGCGGCAGCGGCAGCATCGCAGGCAGCACGACCATCAACACTGGCGGCACTCTTTCGCCGGGAACCAGCCCGGGCATCCTGACCTTCAATAGCGACCTGGTCATGGCCGCAGGCAGCACGCTGTTCATCGAGATCGACGGAGCCACTGCGGGAACCGGCTACGATCAGGTGATCGTCAACGGCACGGTCGACATCAGCGGCGCCGATCTGTCGGTGACTCACGGGTACATCGCGAGCGCCGGTGACGTGTACGACATCATCGTGAACGACGCAGCGGATGCCGTGACTGGAGAATTCAGTGGCTTCCCTGAAGGCGCCACGCTGACGGCCGGCGGCGACTCAACCGTTCTCGCGGTCAGCTACATCGGTGAGACCGGCAACGACGTCACGCTCACCGTGCCCAACTCCGCCCCCGTCTTCAGCAACCTCAACGGAGATAGCGTTGCATGGGGCGGCGCGGGCAACGCTGTCGTGCTCGATGGTGGCGCCGACGCAGCGCTGTCCGATGCCGAGATCGACCCGCTCAATGGGGGTAACGGCGACTGGAGCGGCGGCAGTCTGACCGTGCAGCGTTCCGGTACGGCGATCTCCGCTGATACGTTCGGTTTTGCCACGTCGGGTACCTTGTTCACTGTCTCGGGCAGCAACTTGCAGTCGGGCGGACTCACGTTTGCGACCTACACGAATAGCGGTGGCGTGCTTACGGTCACCTTCACCAGCAGCGGCACTGCTGCCACGACGGCGTTGGTCGACGATGTCGCCCAGCACATCACTTACCGCAACGACACACCGTCTGGCGATGCGGCCATCCGCTTCACTCTCAGCGACGGCGGGTTGAGCACCACTGCTGACACGACCGTGTCCAGCGACACGATCTTCGTTACCAATTCGACCGACACGGCGACGATCGATCTCACCAACGGTGTCAGCTTCAGTGAGGCAGTGGGAATTGCTGCGGCAGACGTCACGGGTAGCCAGACCATTTCTTTCGCAAGTCCGCTCGCGAGTACGACGTTGGTCGTGAGCGGCGTAGCGCTGAACGAGAGCCTGACGTTCGACATGGACGCGGCCAGCGGCATGTCCTTGACGACCGGTGTGATCAGTCTGGCCAGCGGCACCACCCTCACGCTGAGTGACGGCACGGGCGACACCGCTACGATATCCAGTCAGTTGAGTGGGCTCGGCGCGATGACGAAAGCGGGCGCCGGCAACGTGACCCTGCAAGACGCCAGTAACAGCTACACCGGCACCACCACGGTATCTACCGGCACACTGACCGTCGCTGGCGGCGATGCCATAGCGACAGGCAGCAGCGTCGTCGTAAACGGCACCCTGGCACTCACGAACAGCGAGACGATTGGCAATCTCTCCGGTACGGGATTCGTCACACTGGGTGGCAGCACGCTGACCAGCACGATCACTGCCGACACGACTTTCTCGGGCAACATCAGCGGTACGAGTGCGGGCAGCTTTACCGCCAGCCAATCCGCGGCGGCCACGCACGCCCTTACCCTCAGCGGCACCAACACGTATACCGGTGCGACAACTGCCGCGAATTTTGGCTGGCTGAAATTCGATGGGGACGCCTCGGTCTCCAGCAGCAGCTCGCTGCGGTTCAACAGCTCCTCCAAAATCACCCTGCTCACGAATCAGACCGTCGCCAGCATCAGTAGCGGCGCCACCACCGCGAGTCTCGATCTGGGCAGCTTCACGCTGACAGCCGGTGACGACAATACGAGTACCACAGTCGCAGGCGTTATTTCCGGCACAGGCTCGCTGGAGAAGCATGGCATCGGCAACCTGACGCTGTCGGGCACCAACACCTTCACTGGTGCCGCCACAGTGTCGGCAGGTACGCTGAACCTGACTAGCGGCACCGCGCTCGCTGACAGCGTCGCAGTGACCATTCAAACGAACGCCTCGATGAATCTTGGCGCGAATGAAACCATAGGGTCAGTGGCGGGTCCGGGCTCGGTGACCCTGGGCGGCAATACCCTCACGACCGGCGGAAACAACACCAGCACTTCGGTCAGTGGCGACATCTTCTTCGGCAGCATCATCAAGACAGGCAGCGGCACGTTCACCCTGAGTGGGACCAACAACTACGGCTCGACAACGGTCAGCGCCGGCACGCTGAGCGTAGCGCGCGACGCGAATCTTGGTGCTGGCGCGGTCACGCTGGCAGCAGGCACGACTCTCGCGGTGACCGGCGCGACGACCATCGACAACGCGATCACAGTCAGTGGCGCGGCCACCGTGGACGCAGGTGCCAATGCGACCTTGTCGGGTGTCATCAGCGGTGCGGGCGGTCTGACGAAGGCCGGCACCAGCACGCTGACTCTCTCGGGGAGCAACAGCTACGTCGGCACTACTACAGTTTCTGCGGGCACGCTGTCGGTGGCCAGTGACGGCAACCTGGGTGGCGGCGCCGTCAGTCTCGCTTCCGGCACCACGCTCGCGGTCACCGCCGCCACGAATATCGACAATGCCATCACGCTATCCGGTGGTAGCGTCACGCTGCAGACCAGCGCTAACGTCACGCTGAGTGGCGCCGTCGGCGGAGCAGGTGGATTGATCAAGACCGGGGCGGGCACGCTGACGCTGTCGGCTGGCAATGGCTTCACGGGCAACGTGAATCTGTCAGCAGGCGGGCTCACGTTGAGCGGCGGCGCCGCCATCAACGACGGCAGCGCGGTAACGACATCGTCCGGTACCACGCTCACGCTGTCTTCCTCTGAGACCATTGGATCGCTCGCCGGTGCAGGCAGCGTTGTGCTCGGTCCCAGCACACTCACCACTGGTGGCGACAACAGCAGCACCACCATCAGCGGCAACATCAGCGGTTCTGGCAATCTCTCCAAGACCGGCAGCGGCGTGCTGACGCTCACGAACGCTGGCAACTCAGCCAGCATGTTCGGAGGCATCGCTGTGTCCAGCGGCACGTTGTCTGTGGGCAACGGTAACGCTCTGGGCAGTGGCGCGATGATACTGGCTAACGGCAGCACGCTGGCGGTGACGGGTGCCACCACCATCGACAACTCCATCGCACTGAGCGGCACCGCGTCGATTCTGGACATCAGCGCGAATGTCATCTTGTCCGGCGACATCAGCGGCGTGGGTGGGCTGACGAAGATCGGTGCCGCCATCCTCACGCTGAGTGGTGCTGACGCCTATTCCGGCGCCACCAACGTGAATGCCGGTAGCCTGCTGGTGAACGGCGCGCTGTCCGCCACTTCGAGTGTCACGGTAGCGTCGGGCGCAACGCTTGGCGGCAGCGGCAGCATCGCTGGCAACACCACTGTCAACAGCGGCGGCACCCTGTCGCCGGGCAACAGCCCCGGCATCATGATTTTCAACAGCAATCTGATCCTGCAGTCAGGCAGCACGTTGGCCATCGAAATCAACGGGGCCACCGCGGGAAGCGGCTACGATCAAGTGGTCGTGAACGGCACGGTCAATGTCAGCGGTGCCATGCTGTCGGTGACGCACGGGTACACCGCGGGCAACGGCGACGTGTACGCGATTATCCTGAACGATGCAGCTGACGCCGTGACTGGAAACTTCAGCGGACTGAGTGAGGGCAACACGACCGCAGCGGGCGGCGACTCGACCCTGCTCGCAGTCAGCTATGTGGGTGTGACTGGCAATGACGTTACGCTCACCGCGCCCGTCCACCCGACCGTGACATCAGTTACGGCGATCACAGCGAATGGCAGTTACGGCCTGAGCAATGTGGTGACGGTGGCCGTGAACTTTAGTGACTTCGTGTTTTTGAGCACCGGCACGATCCAACTCACGCTGGAAACCGGCGCTACCGATCGGTCGCTCAGCTATGTCTCCGGCAGCGGCACCTCGGCCCTGGTGTTCGAGTACACGGTGCAGCCTGGCGACAACTCACTCGACCTCGACTATGTGAGCACGGCAGCGCTGGCGGCTAACGGGGACACGATCCAGGACAGCGGCTTTGACGACGCGATCCTCACGCTGCCTGCCCCCGGGGCCGCGGGTTCATTGGGCGCCAACGCCGCGATCGTGATAGACAGCGTGCGGCCCACCGCCAGCGTTGTCGTTACGGATGCTGCCCTCGCCGCCGGCGAGACTTCTCCCGTCACCATCACGTTCAGCGAAGCCATAACCGGCCTGGGTGTCGAAGATCTCACGGTGGCCAATGGCTCGGTGAGCGGATTGGGCACATCCGATGGCGGCATCACGTGGACCGGTACCCTGACGCCGACTGCCGGCGTCACCGCTGCAAGTGGCGTTGTCACGCTGGACAACATGGGCATACAGGATGTGGCGGGCAACACGGGAGCGGGCACCACCGACTCCAACAACTACGCGGTCGACACGGTTCGCCCGACGGCCACTCTTGTAGTTGCAGACAACGCACTGATCGCCGGTGAGACTTCACAGGTGTCCATCAACTTCAGTGAAGCCGTCACGAACTTCGACAACGCGGACCTGACGATCGCGAACGGCACGTTGAGTGCGGTAGGCACTAGCGATGGTGGCGTGACGTGGACCTCGACTTTCACGCCGACGGGGAATGTCACTGACACGACCAACCTCATCACGCTGAACAACGCGGGCGTATTGGACGCGGCGGACAATGCAGGCGCGGGCACTACCGACTCGAACAACTACGCCATCGATACGCAGATACCGGTTGTCTCCTCGGTAGCGGTGCCAGCCGATGGCACCTACGTGGCGGGGCAGAACCTGGACTTCACGGTTGGTCTGGACGAGGCCGTCATCGTCGATAGCACAGGCGGCGTGCCGCGGATTGCCGTCACGCTGGATACGGGCGGCACGGTGTACGCGACTTACCTGAGTGGTTCGGGAAGCGCGTCGCTGGTGTTCCGCATGATCGTTGCGGCCGGCCAGAAGGATGCAGACGGGATCAGCTTGGGAAATGCGATCGACACGAATGGGGGCAGCGTTCGCGATACCGCCGGCAACGAGACGGTTGTGACGCTCAATGGGGTGGCGAGTACCGGCGGAGTTCGGGTTGATGCGCAGCCCGTCGACACGACGCCGCCCCCGGATCCGACTCCGGATCCGACTCCGGATCCGATTCCGGATCCGACTCCGGATCCGACTCCGGATCCCACCCCAGACCCGATCCCCGACCCGACGCCGGACCCGACGCCAGACCCAACTCCAGACCCAACACCGACTCCGGGGCCTGTGCCTCCCACTATCCTCACCGATCCGCGCGAAACGCTATCGGTGCGGGCGAGCTATGGCAGCGATTCGACAACGTCCAACGATTGGGCGACGGCCGCCGCTTCCGCATTCGCCGCGGGGTCCCGTCCGCTGCCTTCGATATTCGATCTGCAGACCGACTTCTCGCGTGATCTCTCCTCGAGCGGATTCTCCGCCGCACCGTCGATGATCAGCCTCGAGCTCGGTGCCGATCGAACCCTGGACGTCGCAATGCCGTGGCGCCCGAGCGATCTCGCAGACTGGAGCGTCGTCGAACTGCGCAGCAGCGACGGCGGCGAGGTCCCGGCATGGCTGCACTACGACCTGACCAGCGGCATGCTGCACGGCGCGCCACCCGCAGGCTTCCATGGTGTGCTGCTGATCCAGCTGGTCGTCACCGATAGCCACGGCCAGCACGTCATCGGAACGATGCAACTGCACGTCAAGGAAGCGCGTGAGCGCGACGCAGACAAGCCCACGAAGTCGCCGGTCAGGCGAGCAGCAACGAAGCCCGGCCTCGATGCGCAGTTCGCTCGTCACGCTCGCAGCATCGCGCCCGATGCAGATGCGGCAATGTGGTTGCGGCACGGCGGTGCGCGGATGAGCGAAGGCCATCGTTCTGCGGTTTCTCACTGAGGTCACAGCGCAGCAATCCCTTCGAGGTTGCACCGCAGTAGATACAGGTGCGCGAGCGCCGATAAAACCGTGAGCCGCGCAGCAAAGAGCCGCATGTAATTAGGCATCACTCACAGCAGCCCAGCATGTCATGCTGTCGCCCCCGGGCTTGCGGGCTACGGAAGATCGGATCCACGCAATCTCAGGCGACGCGAGATCAACCAGACTCCTCCCGCTTTTCATTTCATCTCCGGCCTGCCTCGTTCCGGCTCCACGCTCCTTGCGGCATTGCTGCTGCAGAACCCGCGCTTTCACGCAGGCATGACGAGCCCGGTGGGCGCCTTGTTTTCGAGCATGCTGAATCAGTTCAGCGCGGGCAGCGAGTTCGGCCCGGTGATCGATCAGCCCATGCGGCGCCGGCTGCTGCGCGGTTTGTTCGATACTTACTATGCAGAGCATTCGGACAAGGGTTTCATCTTCGATACCAACCGGATGTGGTGCGCGAAACTGCCGGCGCTGCTCGATCTGTTCCCGGACACGAAGATCATCGCCTGTGTACGCAACGTGGCGTGGGTCATGGACAGCATCGAGCGTTTGTATCGCGCCAATCCGTACGAGAACACCAAGCTGTTCCACGACGACACCGAGCGCAACTCGGTCTTCAGTCGCGTCGACACGCTGGCCCAACGCAATCGGCTCGTGGGCTATGCCTGGTCTGCGCTGAAGGAGGCGTATTACAGCGAGCACGCCCAGGCGTTGCTGCTGATCGACTACGACCTGCTCGCCCATGCGCCCGACAAATGCATGCGCCTGGTCTACGACTTCATCGGCCAGCCGTTCTTCGAGCATGACTTCGAACGGGTTCAATACGATGCGCCGGCATTCGATCAGGCGCTCGGCCTCGCTGGATTGCACAGGGTGCGACCCAGGGTGGGGACGATCGCACGGCGTACCGTGCTGCCGCCGGACCTGTTCGCTCAATACGCCGCGTTGTCCTTCTGGCAAAACGGGGAACACAGCGCGGCAAACGTCATTCGGCCGAAGGGCGGCAACGGCATTCAGGGCCCCGAGTCGGCAAACCATGGCAGTGCGTGATACCAGCAAATCGCTGCGGCGCTCGTCAGGCTTCTAAAAGGAGATTGGCAATGAAGTACCTTCGTCGCTCACCCAGGCAGGTGCGCGCACTCGTTGCCGCGCTGACGACGATAGCCGTTGCGGGCTGCACGGTGCGCCCGGTGCCGCTGTCCATGGCAGATCGCAGAGCTGCGCTGGCGGGCGACCAGCAGGCCATGTTCGGCAATCAACAGCCTTTGCAAGGGCCCATCACGCTCGAAGAAGCGATGGCGCGCGCGCTGAAGTACAACCTCGACAGCCGCGTGAAGCTGATGGAAGCCGCACTGGCGCAGCGCCAGCTGGATCTCTCCAATTTCGACCTGTTGCCGAAGCTCGTGGCCGCGGCCGGATACGGACGTCGAGACAATACGCTCGGATCGTCATCGCGCAGCGTGCTGACAGGGCAGCAGTCCCTGGAACCGTCGACATCCAGCGATCGCAACGAGCGCTACGCAGACCTGGGTCTGTCGTGGAACATCCTGGATTTCGGCGTGAGCTACTACGGCGCCAAACAGCAGGCCGATCGACTGCTCGGGCTGCAAGAGCGTCGCCGAAAAGTGGTGCAGCTGCTGATGCAGCAAGCGCGCGAGGCATTCTGGCAAGCCACTGGTGCTCAGCGCCTGCAAGCGCAGGCAGAGCCGCTGCTCGTGCAGGCGCGCTCCGCGCTCGATGACTCGCGACGCATCGAAACGAACAACCTCACCGCGCCGCTCGAAGCCCTGGCGTATCAGCGAGAGCTGCTCGAGCTGGTGTTGCAACTCGAAGCCATTCGCGGCCAGCTGATGCAGGCCAAACCGAAGCTCGCGGCCCTGATGGATCTGGAACCGGGCAAACCGTTCGAGCTCGTCGCAGCGGAGACGTTCGACGAGCCGGTGCTGCGGATTTCCGCGGACCAGATGGAAGAGACCGCGCTGCTCAATCGGCCTGAACTGATCGAGGCCGCTTATGGCGAGCGCATCGGGCTCAACGAAACGCACAAGGCGATGGCCAGCCTGCTGCCGGGCGTGCAGTTGTCCGTCGGCACGCACTACGACAGCAACAGTTTCCTGGTCAACGATTCGTGGACCGATCTCGGCGTGAAAGCGAGCTGGAACCTGCTCAATCTTCTCAATGCGGCCAGCATTCGGGCCGCTGCCAAGGCGCATTTCGATGTGGCGCGCGGCCAGCGGCTCGCGGCAAACGTGGCCGTGCTCGCGCAGGTGCATGTGGCCTGGATCGACTTCAACACTCGCAAGCAGCAATTCCAGATGGTGCGCGACCTGAGTGGCGTGGAAGAACGCATGCTCCAGCACACGCGCAACGCCGCCGCGGCGGACGCGAAAGGGAAGCTCTCGGAAATTCGTGCCAGCACCAGTGCGCTCATGTCGAAGCTGCGGCTGTATCAGACCTACAGCGCTTTCCAGGGGGCGTATGGACAGATGCTGGCGACTCTGGGAGTCGATCCGCTGCCGGACTCGGTTGCCGATGCGGATCTCGCAACGCTGACGGCAGCGATACGCGCACAAATGGGTCCATGAAGTCACTCCGCTTGCGCTACGCCGCGCTGGCTCTGTTCATGGGCAGTGCGCGGACGATGGGGGCGCCCGCCGCCGCGGTCGCCGACGACAGCGAGCGCATCCGCACCCAGCTCGTTTCACAGCACGACGTCGTGATTTCGAGCCAGGTCGAAGGCAAGATTGCGCAGTTGCCCCTCAAGGACGGCGACACCTTCAAGCGCGGCCAGCTGCTGGTGGCGTTTGACTGTGAGCTGTACCAAGCCCAGCTCCGCAAGGCCGAAGCCGGGGCGCAGGCCGCCAACAAGGTCTACGCCGTCAACAAACAGCTGAGCACACTGCGTTCGGTGGGAGAGCTGGACGTCGAGCAGGCCAGGGCGAAGGCGAAAGAATCCGATGCCGAAGCCGCGTACTTTCGAGCCACGGTGAGCCGGTGCCGGGTGAGCGCGCCCTTCGGCGGGCGCGTCGCCAAACGCCTGGCCGCGCAGTTCGAATATGTGCCCGCGGGCAAGCCGCTGCTGCAGATCGTGGACAGCGAAAACCTCGAGCTGAAGTTGAACGTGCCTTCCGTGTGGCTCGCCTGGTTGCGGGTGGGTACAACTTTGCAGATCCACATCGACGACCTGAATGTCGATTACGCGGCGGCGATCGTGCGGATGGGGGCGCGCGTCGACCCGGTGAGCCAGACGTTGGAAGTCATCGCAGGCATCCAGGGCAATCGTCCCGAATTGCTGCCCGGCATGAGCGGCTGGGCACGGTTTCCCGAACGAAGATGAACGCGCAACTCAACGCGCATGCCGCGGCGAACGAGGGCCTGCTGGCGCTGCTGCAGCTCGGCCGGCGCGCACGTGAAGCGGCGAGCGTCCCGGAGCTGGGTTTCATCGCGGTGAATGAAACACGGGAGTTGCTGAGCTATCGGCAAGCCGCGTTGTGGCTGGGAAATTCAGGTCACGACATCGCGGCCGTGTCGGGGGCCGCACAACTGGATCCGTCCGCGCCGTATCTGCAGTGGCTGGGCCGCGTCTTCAAAGCGGTAGGGCACCACCCTGATGTGCAACGATTGTCTGCCGGACAACTCGCACCGCTCATCGGCGAGGAGTGGGGCCAGTGGCTGCCCTCGCATGCCCTGGTGATTCCGCTCGGCCAGAAACCGGGTCGTGCCGGTGCTCTGCTGCTCGCGCGGGATGCAGTGTGGCGCGACGACGAGATGGGGCTGGCGTCGGAGCTGGGACACATCTATGGGCATGCCTTGTCGGCACTGCATCCGCGGGAGGCCTGGTTTTCCAGGATGCGCGGGCTCGCGCGCTCCCGAAAGTGGCTGTGGCGAATCGCACTGCTGGCCGCAGCGTTGGCGTGCTTTCCCGTTCGCCTCAGCGTGCTCATGCCCGCGACGGTGACGCCACTGGACGCGTTTGTCGTGCGCGCACCGCTCGACGGAGTCATCGATCGCTTTCAGGTGCGGCCCGATGAAGTCGTTGCCGAAGGGGCCGCGCTCTTCAATCTCGACACGACGGTGCTGGAGAGTCGACATGCGACGGCGCGCGAAGCCTACGCCACGGCGCGAGAGGAGTATCGTCAGAGCGCGCAGCTTGCGGTCACCGAAGACAAACCGAAGATGGAAATGTCCCTCCACAAGGGGGCGCTCGATCAGAAGGCCGTGGATCTCGCGTATACCGAAAGCCAGCTGCAGCGGGTGCAGGTGAAAGCAGGGCGTTCGGGCGTGGCGGTGTTCTCCGATGTGCACGAGTGGATGGGGCGTGCCGTGGCCATCGGCGAAAAGGTCATGGTGATTGCCGATCCGGTCAAAGTCGAGCTCACCGCCCGCATGCCCATCGGAGATCAGATCTCCGTCGAGCGCGGCGCCCGGATCGTGTTCTATCCCAAGGCCGCGCCGTTTTCGTCGTATGTGGCGATCATCGACAGCGTGGCCTACCAGGCCGAGCCCGACGACGAGAACGTGCTCGCCTATCGCATTCGGGCGCATTTCAAGGCGGACACTCGGGTGCCGAGGCTCGGCCTGATGGGTAGCGCGCGCGTGTATGCCAAACGCGTGCCGCTCATTTACACCATCGTGCGGCGGCCGCTCACGGTGGCGCGACAGTGGTTCGGTTGGTGAGTAATGCATGGACACGCTGCCGCCGCTGCGCCAGGAGCTGAATCTCGCCGAATCGCCCACCGACGCAGACGGCTCCCCGGTCTGGACGCTTTATGATCCCGCCGGGCATCGCTTTTATCAGCTCGGCTGGCCGGCATTCGAGATTCTGTCTCGCTGGTCGTTAGGTCACGCGGAGGCCATTGTCGCCGCGGTCCGCCGCGACACCACGCTGCGCATCGAAACGGGTGAGGTGCTGGAGCTGGTGCAGTTTCTCACTGCGCATCAGCTCATCGAGGCCGGCGCCGTCACGGACACGCAGCGTCTGCTCGGAGTGCAGGCGCGCCAACGAGTGTCGCTGGCGGCTTGGGCGTTGAAGCACTACCTCTTCATTCGTGTGCCGCTGTTCAAGCCGATGCCGCTGTTGAGACGGATCTCGCCGCTCGTGCAGTGGCTGTTTCGCCCGCTTTTCTGGTGGATCACGTTGGTGAGCGCCGGTGTCGGGCTCTATCTCGCTTCCCGTCATTGGGAGCAGTTTCTGCACACGTTTCAGGCCTACGCCGGCTGGCAGGGTCTGCTCGGGATCGCAATCGCGCTCAGCATCGCGAAAGTTCTGCACGAGCTCGGCCACGCGATCACCGCGTATCGATATGGTTGTCACGTGCCGACCATGGGCATCGCGCTGCTGGTACTGTGGCCGGTGCTCTACACGGATACGAACGAAGCGTGGAAGCTGCGCTCGCGGCGAGAGCGCCTCCACATCGGCGCGGCGGGGATGCTGGCGGAGCTGGCGCTCGCTGCTTACGCCACCTTGCTGTGGAATTTCCTGCCCGACGGGCCGCTGCGAGCAGGTGTTTTCATGCTCGCGACCAGCACCTGGCTGATCACGCTGGCGTTGAACGCAAGCCCGTTCACGCGCTTCGATGGTTATTTTCTGCTATCGGACTGGCTCAGGATGCCGAACCTGCACGACCGTGCATTTGCGCTCACACGCTGGTGGATGCGCGAACGGCTGTTTGGGTTTGGCGATTCGGCTCCTGAAATATTCGCCCCGTCACGGCGCCGCTTCCTGATCGCGTTTTCGCTGCTGGCCTGGGTGTATCGGCTGGTGCTTTTCTTTTCGATCGCCTTGCTGGTCTTTCACTTCTTTTTTCGCGCGCTCGGCCTGCTCCTGATGGTCGTTGAAATCGGCTGGTTCATCGTGCGGCCCGTGACTCGCGAATGGCTCGTCTGGTGGCAGCGGCGGCAGGACCTGCGATGGAACAGACAATGCTTGCGCAGCGCCATCGTCGCGCTGGCCGTACTTCTCATCGTGCTGCTGCCGATCCGCCATTCGATCTCGGCTTCCGCCGTGCTCGTGCGCGCGAGAGCACAAGGCGTTTACGCCGCGCATCCCGCCGTGATCGACACGATGGCCCTGCACGAAGGTCAGTCCGTTGCCGCCGGTGCCATCCTGGCTCGCCTGTCTTCGCCCGATCTCGAGTACCAATTGAAAATGGCAACGGTTGAGGAAGCGACGTTGCGCTGGCAGGTCGAGCAGCAGCCTTTCGACGAGGAGCTCCGCAAGGCGGGCCCGGCGCTGCGAAAGCAATGGATGACGGCCCGGGAAGCATTGGGCGGCCTGCGCGCGCAGGCGGAGCTGCTGGTTCTACGCGCCCCGTTCGAAGGCCAGATCGCCGATCTGAATCCGGACCTGCGTCCCGGCGTGTGGCTCAGAGGCGGCGAACGACTGTTTGGTGTGATCGGCAACAAGGACGTGCGGGGCGAAGCCTTTGTGCAGGAGTCCGGCCTCGCGGACATCGCGGAGGGAGCGGCGGCGGATTTTGTTGCCGATCTGCCGGAGCAGGCCGCGCATCACTGCGTCGTCAGCGGCGTCGATCGCATCAATCTTGCGACGCTGGATCCACCGTATGCCGCCAGCATCTATGGCGGCTCCATTTCGAGCCGCAAGGATTCCGCCGGCGCGATCCTGCCACTCGCGGCAACCTTTCGCGTGCGCTTCGGAAACTGCGCGAGTGGCGACAACATCAGGCAGGAAACCCCTGGGCACGTACTGTTGCACGGCCCGGGGGAAAGCTTTGCGTCGCAGATGGCACGCTGGCTACTGGCCACCGCGCGACGGGAAATCACGACTTAGGGAGCGCTTGCTCACGGAGCACCTACATGAACCCCTCGGCACGTCGACGAACAGGACTGACTGAGTCATGGTGTCTGCTCCAAGAACGATGGCCCCTGATCGTTCCACTCGACGCTGATCAGCCCCTCGACGAGGTTCAGGTCGTTCCGAAACGGCAACCATCAGAAGGATGCTCGATCTCGCAGACCTGACCGCTTTTGCGTACATTGCCCAGCTTGGCAGCATTCGGAAGCGGCGTGGGCGTTTCGGTTGCCGAAGTCCTCGGTGAGCCGAGGACTGGCCCGCTGGAGGAAAGTGTTGGGCTGCTACCGGGCCGTGGGCCCCTGCGTTCGTCAACCCGTCAGCCGTGTGACATTTACGAATGTGGCGCGGAATCACGCTCAACCAGAGGACACCCTTACGCCGCTGCGAAAGTCGATTCGCGTGTCGCGTACTCTGGAGGATGATCGGATTTACGCAACAGATGTGTGCCTGGCGGAGATACGGAGGTGAAATCAACGCCTATCCGGGGTGAAATGAATTCGTAGCCCGCCTTGTGCGCATAGGCGGTTGGACCCTGGACTTCGATCCCGCTCATTCGTTCGGAACCTTGCCATCCGGCAACGCTGAATCGACCATCGGCACCCGATCGAGTGAATCGTGCGCGCACACACTGGAACGTGCTGTCCACGAAATTGTTGTCGATCTCGCCGCTCCAGATCACGAGAACCTCTGCATCGGGGACGGGCACCGTCTTCCATTGCGTGACAGGCGAGTCAGGATTCTCCACCTCGAGAACGATACCTGCGAGCGGCGCGCCGTGCGTTTTGCAACTCGACATGAGCATGCGGGCTGCGCCGCATAGGAGCGCACGCCGCAGGTTCAAGAAAAAGCCGTCACGCATGTAGTGGCCGTTCATGATTGAAGTGAATCATGAGTGAGTGGGACAAGCGATGCGAGCTCGACGCGCTGGGCATCGAGACTCTCGCGATTCCAGTTGCGCGAGTCTAACAGCGCAGCTGATTCGGGCGTCGAAGAGGCCGCCAAGAACGGCTTCAAGCAGGTGGTGAAAGATCCTCCGTTGATGCCCGGCCAGAAGGTGTTCACCGGTGGGGTGCGCTATCTGACCAAGGATGCGGACGCGCACAGCGGCGGAGGCTGAAAGATCTTCGACAGGTTTGGGAATCGCCCGACGGTGGACGAGTTCCTGCAATACTTGCTACAGGTCAGCGGCCGCAGACAGCTCCGAGCCCGGCGCGGCAACATCGGATGGCTTGCTGCAGGTGTCGATTTCCCGATGGCGTCGCCTGATCCGCGGTTCGTTGATCGGTTGCGGAATATGCGGCTCTCGTGAGTCCGAAGTGGCCCGAAGAGATGGAGGCGAGTTGTTGTGATGAAGTGCCGCCGACGCGGGTGGATGCAAAGCAGCCCGCTCCAGGCGAAGAAGTATCAGAGCATCGCGGAGCCTGTTTGAGACTGCCGCTCCGAAGTCCGCGGCCGCGCCACCGCAGGTCGGCGAATGACCACTCCGCAGCCGCCCCCGCCGCCCTTTAAACATTCCTTAAATACTTTCGGGCAGCCTCGGTAGGATCCCATCGGCGCATCCAGGGCAGCCCTATCCACCATGGCTCAGCCGAGCATCCTTCTGGTCGAAGACGATCGAATGTTGTCCGAAGCGGTCGCTTCCGCGCTTCGGCAGGACGCGTGGCATGTCGATGCGGCGTACGACGCCCGCTCCGCGCAAATTGCGCT